>ERZ808044.146-NODE-146-length-97940-cov-12.502018_pt1 | contig 97940 bp, 87 predicted proteins | sample MGYA00380195_ERZ808044 | MGnify/ENA primary metagenome ERZ808044 (study PRJEB31490, sample SAMN06133423) | mouse gut metagenome | isolation source: Z7_2 | host: mice | place: China: Chengdu | collected 2015-05 ...
CAAGGGAGAACACGGAGATCAGGATAGCTAAAATGTGTTTCAAAATTGTATGAGAATAAATCTGACATAAATTTAATTGCATGAAACAATTGTAAAGAGACCTTGAATGGTATATACTGTTTTCTATAAGACATCATCCTTTGCACGGTGTAGATTATAGTTAGTCAAGAATAGTATACACCGAAACGAGGCTGATGTCTTATTTTTGTGCAATTTTCAGATTTGCTCATTTATAGTATATAATTAATTGTCAATATGTTTTTATTGTTGCACAAGTACAAGTATGATAGAATGAAAAAATAAAGGCAGGGATTGAACATGTTATACGATAAAGATATCCGTGAGCCGCTTTTTGATTTTCTGGAAGGGTATTACGGTAAGGCCAGGATACTGGAAGAGAAGCAGATCGGGAGATCCCGGGCGGATATTGTTATGGTTATTCCGTCATATGTAGTGGGAATTGAGATCAAAAGTGATGCTGATACATATGCCAGATTGCAGCGGCAGGTGAGAGACTACAACCAGTATTTTGACTATAATTATGTGGTGGCTGGTTCCAGCCATGCCATGCATATCGAGGAACATGTGCCGGACTGGTGGGGGATTATCACCGCAGAGCAGGTCGGCGGGGAGGCGGACTTTTATGTTCTGCGAAAGCCCAGGGAGAACCCCAGGGTCAATGAGAAGAAGAAACTGAGTATTCTGTGGCGGCCGGAGCTGGCGCATATTCAGGAGCTGAACCATTTGCCCGGATACCGGCAGCGAAGCAAGCAGTTTGTGATAGAGAAGATCCTGCTGAATGTTCCGCAGGATATTTTGCGCGAGCAGGTCAGCCAGGAATTATTCGAGCGGGATTATACGCAGATTGAAGAGAAGATCAAGGCATATAAGAGGGGAATCGGTACGCATTGCCGAAGATGATCGAACGGCAGATGACTGGCAGATAGGCAGTGAAGAATGAAGCGCAAGAATGAATAAGAGGGAATCGCGGGATGGACAGACGGAAAATATTGATAGTGGAAGATGACAGCGACTTAAGAGAAGGATTATCCTTCTCTTTTTCCGGTGACGGATATGAAGTGACAGGGGCAGGCACGAAAAAAGAAGGATTGAGAGAGATTGCCGGGGGCGGCTATGATATCGTTATCTTAGATTGCAATCTGCCGGATGGAACAGGCTTTGAATTTTGCCGGGAGGTGCGGGGCTACAGTAATGTTCCGATGATCATGCTGACGGCCCGTGATACAGAGATGGATGAGATCAGGGCATTAGAGCTGGGAGTCAATGATTATGTATCGAAGCCGTTTTCGCTTGGTGTATTAAAGGCGAGAGTGAAGCGGATTCTTCAGGAAAAGCAGGAAACCGCGAAGATCATATCCGGGGCCTTGACCATAGATCAGAGTACATGCAAGGTATATAGATACGGAGAGGAAATTCAGCTTGGCAGGTTGGAATATCGCCTGCTTCTGTATCTGATCGAGAATAAGAATCACATTCTCTCCAAAGAGCAGATCCTAGAGAAGATATGGGACAGTGACGGAAGATATGTGGACAGCAACACAGTGTCGGTCAATATCAGCAGGCTTCGGGCGAAGATAGAAGATGACGCGTCTCATCCTGTGCGGATCAAAACCATACATGGAATCGGATATATCTGGAAGGAATAATATCATGTGGATCACAATAATTTTAGCGGTACTTTTATGTCTGTCGGCAGGTTTTTCAATGTACCAAAAGAGAAAAACTTACCGCATGATCGACCGGCTGCTGGACAGTGTACTGAATCAGGAGATGATCGTGTATTCTGATGTGGAAGAAGGGGAATACTCTGCCCTCATCGGTAAGATCAGACAGATACAGGAAGTGCTTGGCAATCATGCCAAAAGTGCCGAAGAGGAAAAAGAGCAGATAAAAAGCCTGGTATCCGATATGTCTCATCAGCTGAAAACCCCTCTTGCCAATCTTTCGCTCTATGCGGAGATTCTGGGAAAAGAAGAGCTTGAACCGGAGCGCAGGGCAGAATTCGCCGGTAAGATGCGAAGGCAGGCGGAAAAGCTGAACTGGATCATAGAATCTCTGTCCAAGATGGTGAAACTGGAACAGAATATTGACGGGTTTGAGGTAAAAGACACGAAGATCCGGCAGACGATCTTAGATGCGGTGGATACGGTCTATGAGAAAATGGAGAAAAAAGAGATTCGTCTTATCATGGAGCCATTTGAGGATGTGCAGTTATATCACAACCGGAAGTGGACGGCAGAGGTGTTTGCCAATCTATTGGAAAATGCGGTCAAATATACAAAAGAGGGAGGTTTTGTCTCCATTCGCGTCCGTCCCTGTGAATTATATACAGCAATCCAGATCGCAGATAACGGGAGGGGAATTCGCCAAGAAGAGCTGACGGACATCTTCAAACGGTTTTACAGGAGTCCTGACGCAGAGAACGTGGAGGGTTCCGGCATCGGCCTGTATCTGTCTAATCTGATTCTGGAAAAGGAGAAGGGGTACATCACGGCGGACTCCGAGTATGGAGAAGGCAGCTGTTTCTCCGTGTTCTTACAAAATTGTAAGAACTGAATATCCGTCTGTAAAGAAATTGCAAGATACGGCAGTTATACTAAACGTATCAAATACATTCCCGCGGGTTTCTATGCAGGGAGATTCCGGGGATGTATAGAAAAAGGAGCGATGACGGATGAGTATATTAGAATTACAGCATGTTGAAAAAATATACGGAGAGAAAGAAAATCAGGTAAATGCACTGCAGGATATCAGTTTTCAGGTGGAGGAAGGAGAGTTTGCAGCTATCGTAGGGACGTCCGGTTCAGGCAAGTCTACCCTGCTCAACCTGATCGGCGGTCTTGACAATCCGACCAAGGGGAAGATCTTCGTCAAGAACAGGGAGATTGGTTCTCTGTCGAGAAAGGAGCTTACCATTTTCCGCAGAAGAAATATTGGCTTTGTGTTCCAGAATTACAGCCTGATGCCGGTGTTGAATGTATATGATAATGTGGCGCTTCCGGTGACATTTGACCGGGGGAGGCATATCAACCGGAAATATATAGAAGAACTGCTGCGGGAACTGGGGATATGGGAGAAACGGAAAAAATACCCCAATGAGTTGTCAGGAGGGCAGCAGCAGCGAGTAGCAATAGCAAGGGCGCTTGCGAACAAACCACAGATGCTTCTCTGTGATGAACCGACGGGGAATCTGGATTCTGTCACCACCATTGAGGTGATGGGATTGTTAAAAGCAAGCTGCAGAAAGTATAAACAGACGATCCTGATGGTGACCCATAATGAAGCCATTGCACAGACCTGTGACCGGGTGATTCGTATCGAGGACGGTCAGATCGTCACGAGAAAGAGAAGATTTCCAAAAGAAGGCGGTGATGACGAATGTTAAAACTGGCATGGAAATATATGCGGTATTACAAAAGTCAGACACTGGCGATCTTCACGAGTATCTTATTAACGGCATCACTGCTCGCGGGAATCAGCTCACTTATCTACAGCAGCCAGAGAAGCGATCTTCTTAACAGTAAGACGGTCTACGGGGACTGGCATTATTGTGTAGAGACCAGCCAGGAGCAATTTCAAAGGATTCAAAGCGGCGAACAGGGTGATGGCTATCGTTTGGAGCAGTGCGGGAGGAAGGAGATCAGGGATGTAATTGCAGAGGAATTCTTGATCTGTTTTATCCGTACCGATGAGACTTACCGCCGGATGACGCATAGAGATATCTTGGAAGGGGCGCTTCCCAGGAAAGAAAATGAAATCGCGGCAGACGGATTCGTGCTGGGCAATCTTGGATTTTCCGGCAGTCTTGGGGATTCTGTCCGTATCGGAGAGCGGGACTATGTTGTGACAGGAGTGCTTAGAAGTGAATGGGCGGCAAATGCAGACGAGATGGAAGTCTTTGTCAGCGATTCTTTTGCGGGCCGGGGGAGTCAGACGTTTTTATATCTTGGATTCGATGAAGAGAAGAAGTTATACAGACAGTTGGATGCCTTTTTAAGAAGGCACAGGATATCTTCCGACGCGGTTTGGGGAAATGAAGAGGTGACACGGTATCTCGCGGGAGAAGTGCCTGACAGCATCTATGATATCGTGAAATTCGGCCTGACTGAGGAAGAAGGGAACTTCACCTATATTGTTCTGAAATTACAGAGCGACTACAACCTGGTTTATAACGGAATGATGATTCTTCTGTGCCTGTTCAGTATATTTGTGGTATACAGCGTATTCAATATCTCTGTGGCAAAGAGAACCTCCGAGTACGGAATCTTGCAGATATTAGGGGTCAGCGGGATGCAGATCGGCAGAACACTGCTTCTGGAACTCTGGCTGTTGTTTCTCGTCGGATATCCGCTGGGATGTCTGTTGGGAAATGGTCTGTTAAGCCTGGTATACCAAAAATTCAGCGGAGTATTCGGCAAAAAAGGTGCAGGAATAACAGGTGCAGAAATAGCGGAAAAGGGATTGTCCGTGGCAGATCAGACGCTGGCAGAAGGAAATAATGCCCTGCACTTGTGCATTGCGTGGGATGCGATTGTTTTTGGGTTTGTGTTCCTGCTTGTTTCACTGGCGGCTGCAGCGTTTTTCGTGGTCCGTTCACTTAGAACGCGATCCTTGAAGGAAGTAATGAGCGGCGATACTTCTTTTATAAGGAAGAGGAAAATATATGCGCTGCATCATGTAAACATGGCGGGAGTGGTTGTCCGAAAATTCATGTTTGCGAATAAGAGGAAGGTGATTGGGATCTTATTGTCCTTATCGGTCGGCGGCTGCCTCTTCTTATGTACGACTTATATGGTAGAGAATTTAAAGATACATGCAGAACTTTCTTTGAAGTCGGATGACGGGCTTGGCTTTGCGTACCGTATTTCCTTAAAATCTGATTCTCTAAGAGACACGATTCCGAAAGAGACAGCGGATGCGATTAAGAGTATGCCGGAAACGGAGAATGTATATGCGACGAAATATACCTTGGGCGAATTGTCCCGTATAGAAAATTTAGAGTGGGAACACTATTTTGATGAATGGAATAAGGCCTTCCAGGGCAGATTCGGCGGTATCTGCGTCCGTCAGGAAGACGGGACATACAGAATTAAATATGACGTGTATGGATATGACGAGGGGATGATCGAACAGCTTAACGAGTTCATCCTGGAAGGGGAGATTCATCCGGAGGAGTCAGAAAAAAGGAATCAGGTCATTGTTGTGGCCAATATGGATGGGCAGGGAAATTATAACTTTTACGGAAAGAAACCGGGAGATGCCATTACCTTACGTGTCCCTAAAATGGATGGGTATACAGACGAACTGTTAAAATTTGGGGGCAGTGAAGAACACTATATTGAGAAGGAATTTGAGATTGCCGCAATCGTAAGCCGTCCTCTGGCTAAGGAGCAGAATTTTCTGAACGCAGATGCCTGGGGTAATGGTCCCAGCATGATTATGACAAATGAACAGATGGAAGAAAGCTTTGGGATAACCGATTACAGCTTTATCAATGCGTCACCGGCCAAAGATGCGGAGGCAGAAAGCGTAAGCAATCAGCTTCTGCAGATGATCCGTGATATTCCGAAAGCAGTATTACAGGATTATTCCAGTGCAATCGAGACACAGAAAAACTATCTTTGGCAGCAGCAGATATTCTTTTCCAGTATTGCAGTGATCTTGCTGATCATCAGTCTGTTCCATATCGTAAACAGCATGAACCATACGATTCTTGCAAGAAGGCGGGAATACGGAATTATACGGGCAATGGGAATCACCGACAGCGGATTCTATAAGATGATCTTACAGACCGGAATCCTGTATGGGGTGTTGGCGGATGTGGTGATCTGTCTCATTTATAATCGAATTCTTCGCAGGGTGATGAATTACTATATGGCACATGTATTGCAGTTTTTACATGTTCAGGCAGGTGTTCCGAATCGGGTGTTATTCGGTATCATGATCCTGAATATAGTGATAGCGGCTGCAGCCGTGATGTTTCCGGCACGGAAGATGATAAGGGAAAGTATTATCTGTGAGATCACAGGGTAATAGAGATGTGATGAGAAATGCTCAAAACCGTTCTGACTGTGCAGTGCGGTTTTGAGCATATTGAAATTACCTGGCCTATCCGAACATTCCCCCAAAAAATCCCTTTTTCTTGGATTTCTTAGGTTTTCTGACAGTGGAATAATCATCGTCGCGGCCTCTTGAACGGCGCTGGGTGACTGATTTGTATAAATGGAAGACTTCTTCTTTGCTGGTGCACCAGCTTAAAGGGACATCAATATCCCGGAATTTTTCACGAAGATGTTCATATTCACGATCGCTGATCGCCTGAGCACTTTTAAGAAGGCGGCCTTCAAACATTTCATCAAAAATATCTCTGATCTTGATAAATTTTGCAGGATTGTCTGAAAGCAATTTGCCTACCTGTTCCATAATTTCTTTCTGTTCCATATTAACTCCTCTCTTGAAAGGCATATCTTTTTGACATACCGCGATCCGTTTCTTACCGGAGCAGAATTTTACCGATAAGGTGTGTTGATTAAAAAAGCTGATTTTTAGTAGTGTAATATATATTATGGATTATTGCAATAGTAAAATAGAATATTACTGAATATCTCTGAGGATATATTGAAATGAGAGCGGTTTGGGCAAATTAAGAAGCATTTGGATACAAAGAGGAGTAGTAATTTTCAGAATATTCTGTTATAATTATCGTAAGTGGAATATATGTCAGAAAGGAGTTGGCTAATATGTCAAAGCGCATTATTACAATAAACCGTATGTATGGAAGTAATGGAAGAAGAATAGGGAAAGCTTTGTCTGAGAAGCTGGGAATCCATTGTTATGATAAGGATCTGATTAGGATTGCGAGTGAGAAGGCTGGCCTGCCTTATGAGGAACTTCTGAAAGTTGATGAAAAACGTGCCAGCAAGTGGCGTTATCCGCTGGAGGAACCAGCGCAGATGGCTCCTCAGTACCGTCTCTATCCGATGAATGATGTGCTTTTTCATGCGGAAAGTGAGATTATAGAGTCGATTGCGAAAAAGGAGGATTGTATCATTATCGGCCGCTGTGCCGGGCAGGTTCTGAAGGAAAAGTGTCTGAAAGTATTCATTCATGCACCGTTTAAATATCGGGTAAAGGTTGCAGCTGAGCGTATGGAGATCACTGAGAAGGATGCGGGTATGTTTGTTCGGAAGACAGATAAAGAGCGGCGCAGTTATTACGAATATTTTACTGATGAAAAGTGGATGGATATGGGTTCCTATGACCTGTGTATCGACAGCAGCCGTTTTACCGAAGAAGAGATTGTGAAGATGTTGGAATCGGCGTATGAGGGAATGGATGTGTAGATTGTGGTAAAAATATTTTCAAAGGATTACTGGAAGAAGGAATGGACGGCGCTTGAAAAGAGAGAACAGCATTTTTTAGACAGGCAGAGAGAATTAAAATCGTCGGCAGTGATGCAGAAGATATCAGAGAGGATACCGGAAAAGCTTGAGGATACATTGAAAGGCGCTTTTAGTAAAGCATTTGAGCTTGTTTTTGAAAAAGGCACGGGTGTGATAGAGAAGACCTATGATAAGGAAAAGCGGGTTCAGTCTTTTCAGGTTAATGAATATGCGGTTCGGGTTCGCAAGGACCGCAAAAGCATCCGTGCATTTTCAAAGCAGGCGGGAAGCGGACGAAGGAAGAACCTTCTGTTGTCAGGAGTGGAAGGCGCCGGATTGGGGATCTTAGGTATAGGGATTCCAGATATTCCTCTTTTTACAGCCGTACTGTTGAAAAGTATTTACGAGGTCGCACTTAGTTATGGCTGTTCTTATGAAACGGAAGAAGAGCAATATTTTATATTGAAATTGATTGAGACAGCGCTGTTTTATGGGGAAAAGCTGGATAAGGCGAATACAGAGCTGAATGAATGGATAGAACTGAAAACGCCATTTGAATCTGATATAAAAGAACAGATCGCAAGGACTTCGAATGTGCTGGCAGAGGCGCTTCTATATATGAAGTTTGTGCAGGGGCTTCCTGTTGTGGGAGTCGCAGGCGGGCTGGCAGATGCCGTATATCTGAAAAAAATTACAGATTACGCTGATTTGAAATATAGGAGAAGATGTTATTTGGAGTTAAGAAAATAAGTATTACAACTTGTATATTTGTAGGCTTGTCGGCATAGTCATTAAAAAAGGCTATGCTGATTTTCTTATTGTCAGAAATAAAAGATATATTTGATATAAAGAATAAGGTATGATAAGATGAAGATGGTCTTGATCTTGAGATAAGGAAAGGATGATATAAAGTGAAATTAAAGGTGGCACTTCTTCAATTGCTTCCGGGAAAGGGGTTAGCAAAGCAGTATAATATAGGGGAAAGCGCCTGCAGGAAGGCAAAAGAAGCAGGAGCTGATATTGCGTTGTTTCCTGAGATGTGGAGCAGCGGATACGAGATACCCCAAGATGAGGATGTCCTGGGCCGGGTGGCTGTCTCGGCAGACGGTTTTTATATGAAAAAGTTTGGATGGCTTGCGAAAGAGCTGGATATGGCAATAGGAGTTACATTTCTTGAAAAGCATTCCCCAAGACCCAGGAATTCCTTTGCCTTGTATGACAGGCATGGAGAACGGAAGCTCCTGTATGCGAAAGTACATACCTGCGTTTTTGGCGACGAGAAGCTGCTGTCTGCGGGAGAGGATTTTTATGTCACAGATCTGGATACGGCATCCGGTGTCGTAAAAGTGGGCTGTATGATCTGCTTTGACAGAGAATTTCCGGAGAGCGCGAGGATTTTGATGCTGAAGGGTGCGGAAGTTGTGCTGGTGCCGAATGCCTGTCCGATGGAGATTAACCGGCTTTCACAGCTTCGTGGGCGTGCATTCGAAAACATGATGGGAATTGTGACCTGCAATTACCCGGAGGGACATCCGGACTGCAACGGTCATTCCAGTATATTTGACGGCGTTGCTTATCTTGCCGATAAGCCGGAATCGAGAGATATGTGCATCCTGGAAGCAGCAGAAGCGCCGGGGATTTACCTGGCCGAACTGGACCTTGACCTGCTTAGGGAATACAGAGAACGGGAGGTTCACGGCAATGCCTACAGGCATCCGGAAAAGTACGGGTTGCTGGTACAACATTGCGTAAATAACGGTGAATAAAACAGGTGCGGCAAAGACTTCACATGCCTGAGCCAGACAGCTCAGGCAATTTTCCTACTTTTTCTTAACTGGAATCCATATCTCTGTGTAATAATTTTCATCCTGTGTGGCCTTTGGATATTTATCCGGTGCATCGTACATCTCGATACAGTACCCTGCAGCGAATTCATAATCTTTTAACGCGGGCAGCCATTCGGAGAATATCTTGATATTCACGTCCTGCATAGAATCTGGTAATGCACCTTTGCATGGGAAAATAGCCCATGTAAAAGCAGGGATCGTTCTTGTCATAACTCCTTTCGGGATATCTGCTGCAGGATTATAGATATCCGCGATCAGGTATTCGAAGGTCTCGTGTCCCATCTGAGGGTCGATATTGATACCGAACATTCCGCGGACGTGTTCTCCTTTTCCTGAGGCATAATGCTCCTGCCAGAATGCAGGAATATCCTGCTTCGCATGTTCATAGTTGAATTCTTTTGATACTCCAATAACTGTAAAACTTTCTTTTTTTGCAATTCTGTAATCCATCAAATAACCGCCTTTCAATGATATTGTCAGTTTCAGGGGGGCGAAGATCTTTACCATCGCATGATCCCTGCGGACTGCAGAAGGCGAGAAGCCATGGAAGCGTGTGAACGCTTTGGTAAAACTGTCAGGAGAATCATATCCGTATTTCAGGGCAAGTTCAGTGACAGTACTGGTGCCTGAGATCAATTCCCCGCCTGCAAGTGAAAGCCTGCGGTTCCGAATATATTCCATAAGAGAATATCCGCATAGCATGCTAAACCCTCTGTGGAAATAAAACGGAGAGATACAGACATACCCTGCGACATCGTCTGCCGTAATATTGTCTGTGATATGGGTCTCGATATACTCTACTGCTTCTTTGATGATTGTCATCCATTCCATGGTTCCTGCCTCCGGTTTTGTATGTGATAGGTGCGGCAATCGATTGCCTGATTGAACGTTCAGGTACAGTATAATACGTATTGTTTGATTTTGCCCGACAATTCTTGTTTTCTTTTGTCCGTCTTTTTCCTGAAGAACTGTCACCTGCAGACTATTAGTAAGTTATTTCGTGACAGTTCCTTAGGTCTCGCAATGAGGTCAGAAGTCAGGGAGTGTATGTATTTTCCTGTACTGTATGGGAGAGATACCAGTAACGCTTTTAAAGACCCGGCTGAAATAGCCAAGGCTTCCGAATCCAAGATATTCGGAGATCTCATTGATTTGCCTGTCAGAATAGATCAGCATGTTGCAGGCGGCTTCGATTTTTACGTTCTGAATATATTTTGTGACAGGGATTCCTTCCTGCCTTTTGAACAGTTTCAGCATATATTCTTTGGAGATCCCAAGCTGGTCTGCGAGCCTTTGAAGGTCAATCTTCTCCTGAAGGCGGGCAGAGATTGCTTTCTTGCATTTTTCCACATACATATTTTTGCTTTGTTCATTTTGCTTTTTCCTGACCAGCTGAGCAAAATGAAGCATTGCTTTGCGGGTAAGGAGTTTGATCTCATTAACGTTTTTGCAGTCCTCTAACTGCTTCAGGTAGATATCGTTGGTCAGAAGACCTTCCCTGGAGGTTACGCCGCCCCGGATTGCGGCCCGTGCCGCGAAGGAGATGGAAAGTACCGCCATGTATTCTTCATTTTTGTAGAAATCACTCAGGATGACGGGGTGGGGCAGTTCCATCAGTTCCAGATTATTAACCAGATAGTCCACATCTCCCTTTTCCACATAATTGTGAACGATGTTTTCTTCATTATAAGTGTGGTTCTCCTGAAAGCTTTCCCACTGGCGGATTTCTTCATTGACCAGGAGATGCTGTACATCGTGCTTTTTCTCAAGAATATTTTCTTCCAGCTGAGCAATGGTAAAATGAGGATCCAGATATTCATTGATCAAAAAGACGGCGGCATTCAGGGCGTCATTCCAGGAACATTTGACAAAAGACTCCAGGTGTAAGCGTAATTTACGAAGCTTCGTCTCCGTATCAGGAGTATTTATAGGACCGTAGGCAAATGGACCAAGAATAAAGCAGCAGTCGTTCCCCCGGCAGCCCATGATGCACAAAGGCAGCCTGGATTCATATGTTTCGTACGCGAAGGGGACCAAATGGAGTCTTTGCAGAATCTTGGCGGTCAGTTCCTGTTCATATTCATTTAAGGGATGACCAAGGGGATCCAGCCTGCATGTCAGCCCTTCTGTGTCCTGAAAGATTGAGATGGGAATATGGCAAAGTCCGGCCAGGTTCTTGACGAATATCTTCTTATCCATAACTACAGTGTGATCCTTTCGGTATATTCGAATTGCTCCATATTACTATAGCACAGAAATGCATGGACGAACAATCTTCTCTTGAGTCTTGTCTTACAGTTTTGTAAGCAGATATCTTTTGAAAATGGTGTATAATATATTTTAAGATATTTCCGGGAGGTGTTTTATTTGCAGAAATTGCTGCTTCTTGAAGATGATATCAGCCTGATCGACGGTCTGGCCTATTCTTTGAAGAAGAATGGATTCGAGATAGAGGTTGCCAGGACGATAGAGGAGGCCAGAGAACGGATCGCCGCAGGCAGCGGTTTTGATCTCCTTCTTTTTGATGTGACTTTGCCGGATGGCAATGGATTTGCATTGTGTGAGGAACTAAGGGCTTCGGGAGACCAGAGTCCGCTTATCTTCCTCACGGCGTCAGATGAGGAGACCAATGTGATTCGCGGCCTCGACTGCGGAGGAGATGATTATATCACGAAGCCGTTCAAATTAGGAGAACTATGTTCCCGCATCCGGGCGCTTCTGCGCCGCAGCAAACTGGCCGGGGAGGATGAGAATGTCTTAAGATCAGGAGAGTTGGTGATCAACCTCACAGAAGGAAGGGTATCTGTGTCCGGAGAACAGGTGGAATTTACCGGGGCAGAATACCGGCTTCTCTGTCTGCTGGTCAAGAACAGCGGCAGGGTTCTCACCCGGGGGATGATCCTTGACAAACTGTGGGATGGCGCCGGTAATTTTGTGGATGACAATACGCTGTCGGTATATGTGCGGCGTTTGCGTGAGAAACTGGAGAAGAACCCGTCTTTGCCGGAGCATCTTAAGACGGTCCGGGGATTCGGTTATCAGTGGAAGGAGTAGGTGTCTTGAGATTTTTATATGAGAAGCAAACATGTAAGTTTTATATATATCTGATTGTCATCTGTGCAGTGCAGGTCTCTCTTCTTGGTGTCTGCGGTATCCTTAATGCGCAGAATATCCGGAGGATTCTTGTGAGGCGGGAGCTTGCGGCGGCCTCCTATCTGCTTGACCAGGAGGTACCGCCCGGGGTGATAGCCGCCGCCTGGAATCACAGGGAGGTGACGGAAGAAGGGACAGAGCTTCTGGAGATGATCGGTCATACGGAACATACGCCGGGTTACTTGCTGCTGCTTACGGAACAGACTTCCATTCCGCTGATTCTGGTATTATTGTCGGTGGGAATTCTGTTTGCAGGACTATTGCTTACAGGGGCGGCGGTTTACTTCCGGAGAAGGGAGAAGATCTATGAGGATGCACGGAGGGTGATCATGCTGTATGCGGACGGTAAGTTTGAGAGACATCTGTCAACGGGAAAGACAGGGATGCTCGGCCATTTATTCGGGAGTATCGAGCAGCTTGCCCTGTCCCTGCGCGCAAGAAGTGAGATGGAGCATAAGGCGAAGGCATTTCTTAGAGATATGATATCGAATATTTCACATCAGCTTAAGACTCCGCTTGCGGCATTGAATATGTATATGGAGATTATAACCGGGGAGCCGGAGAATAGAGAGGTAGTGAAGGAGTTTGCAAAGAAATCAATCCGGTCGCTGGAGCGGATGGAACAATTGATTCAGTCGCTTCTTATGATGGCCCGCCTGGATACGGGAAATATCGTCTTCAAGAAGCAGCGATGCGCTGCGTCAGAGCTTGTTGCGTCAGCGGTGAATGATCTGCTGGAGCGCGCGAGATGCGAGGGCAAGGAGATCCTGACGGAGGGGGAGGATAAGGCGAGCCTGGCCTGTGATCCCCAGTGGACGAAAGAGGCGGTCGGTAATCTCGTGAAAAATGCGCTGGATCACACGGTATCAGGAGGAGTGATCCGTATATCCTGGATACAGTCGCCCGCCGTGTTTCGCCTGACTGTGGAGGATGATGGATGCGGCATTGCGCCGGAGGATATCCATCACATATTCAAACAGTTTTACCGGAGCCGGCGCTCCAGTGACAGGCAGGGAGTCGGACTTGGGCTTTCCCTTGCAAAATCAATCGTAGAAGGGCAGGGTGGGAACCTGTCTGTGGAGAGCAGTCCGGGAGAAGGGAGCAGATTTGGGATTACCTTTCTTGTGTAGAGCGCCGCTGTCAGGAACCTTAGGAGTCGTCATGACAGCTTTAGGAACGGTTCCTTACTGGAATGTAAGAAAGAAACTGCGTTTATTCATCGGAATGTAAGACGGGAATGTTATGCTTACTTTTGTTCCTTAAAAGGCGAAAGAGGGGCTGCTGCATTAGGAAATTTTCTTGATGCAGCAGCCCCGGAAAGGCAGGGTGTTATAATTGGAAATATTGAAGGTAGAAAATCTGAGCAAGGTTTATGGAACGGGAGAAGCCCGTGTGGAGGCGTTAAAGCATGTGTCTTTCTCCATGGAGAGAGGGGAATTCGGCGCCGTTGTCGGAATGTCCGGTTCCGGGAAGAGCACGCTTCTTAATTGTGTCGGCGGGCTTGATGAAGCGAGTGAAGGGAAGGTATATCTCGGTGGAAGGAATCTGTTTGCCTTAGATGAGAATGAGCGGACCATCTTTCGCAGACAGAATATCGGATTTATCTTCCAGTCCTTCCATCTGATTCCGGAGCTTGATGTGGAGCAGAATATTATCTTTCCGCTCTTGCTGGATTATAAGAAGCCGGACCAGGAGAGAGTGGATGAGATCTTAGAGGTACTGGGGCTTACGAACAGGCGCAGACATCTCCCCGGGCAGCTGTCGGGAGGGCAGCAGCAAAGAGTTGCGATCGGGCGTGCACTGATCACGCGGCCGGCGCTGGTTCTGGCGGACGAACCTACCGGGAATCTTGACTCTAAGAGCAGTCAGGATGTGATGGATCTTCTGTGTAAAGCATCCAGGTATTATCAGCAGACGGTTCTGATGATCACTCACAACATGAACCTGACTGCATCGGCGGACCGTGTGTTCCGTGTTACGGACGGTGAACTTGTGGAGCTGGGAGGTGAAGGCAGATGAGACACTATCTGGATCTGGTAACAATCTCGGCAAAGCAGCATAAGAAACAGAACCGGATGACCAGGCTCTGCATTGTGCTGGCAGTGTTCCTGGTTGCAGTGATCTTTGGGATGGCGGATATGGAGATGCGCTCCCAGCTTATCCAGGCAGTGAAGACAGACGGGAGCTGGCATGCGGGATTCGTGATGAATGAAGAGCAGGGAGCGCTGCTTAAGGAACGGCCTGAGGTAGAGAAGATTGCGAGGTACGAAACACTGAACTATTATTTAAGAGACGGCTATCAGATCAGGGGGACTGAGACGGCGATCTGTGGATTTGATCGGGAGCTTCTGGATATGTTTCCGGCAGTGGAGATCACCGAAGGGGCATTTCCGGAAAACGAAGGGGAGGCAGTCCTGAATGAGAGTGCCAAAGCCAGGCTTCATGTACAGGTGGGGGATAATATCGAACTGACTGTCCCTCAGGGAGATGTGAGGCAGTACCGTATCTGCGGGATTACAAAAGATACGGCATTGGAGGCGGAACACGATGCGTTTGGCATGTTTCTTAACACGGACGGGTTTTCGGCACTGCGCTCGCAGGAGACCGGTGCGGCACAGGAAATGATTTATATGGTCAAGTTTCGCCGGTTCTGCAATATTCAGAAAACCATCGGTGAGATCCGCAGGCAGTTTGGCCTGGGAGACGGGCAGGTGAGGCAGAATGCAAAGGTTCTGATGCTGTTGTTCCAGAGCGGGGATTCTTATATGATACAGTTTTACTTTGTAGCGGCAATGCTGGCTGTGCTGGTGGTGATTGCAGGGATATTCATGATCACTGCGAGTATGAACAGCAGTATTGCACGGCGGACAGAGTTCTTCGGGATGATACGCTGTCTTGGCGCTACCAGGAAGCAGGTGATACGGTTTGTGCAAAAAGAGGCACTCGGCTGGTGCAAGACGGCGATTTTGGCCGGTGTAATTGCGGGTATTCTTGTGGTGTGGATCTTATGTGCCATGTTAAGGTTCCTAAGTCCGGGACTTTTTGAGGGACTTCCGGTCCTTGGAGTCAGTTATCTTGGAACAGCGGCCGGGATTATCGTCGGATTGATCACAGTTCTTCTTGCTGCAAGGTCTCCAGCAAAACGGGCTGCAAAGGTATCCCCGCTTATGGCAGTTTCCGGTAATGCCGGGACAGTGCAGGCCGCAAAGCGGGCGGCGCATACACGGCTTTTCAAGGTGGATACGGCGCTGGGGGTTCATCATGCCCTGGGAAGTAAGAAGAATTTCTTTCTGGTGGCAGGCTCCTTTGCGTTCAGCATTATCTTGTTCCTTGCTTTTAGTACGGCGATTGATTTTATGCATCATGCGATTACGCCTCTTCGCCCGTCAGCGCCGGATCTTGTGATCAGTAAGGGGGAGGGCGGTTTGAATCGGATTCCGGCAGAGCTTTCAAAGGAGCTTATCGGATATCCGGGAGTGAAGCACGTATTTGGGAGAAGTTACGCAGATCTTACGGCGGCATCGGACGGAAGAAGAATCGTTCTTATTTCTTATGATGAGCAGAAATTACAGATGATGAAAGATTCTCTGGTGGAGGGAGATCTTAATGATGCAATGGACAAAAGAGGTGTGCTGTCTGTGTTCCGGGAAGAGGATACGCTGGTTTCAGGAAGTAGAGTGACGGTATCGGCAGGCGGGAAAGAACAAGAATTAGTCGTATCAGGAGTGTTGGAGAGCGTTCCGGATATTTTTGATAATACTACGGACACGCTGATCTGTACAGAGGATGTATTCCGGGAACTGACAGGCACAGAGGATGATACCGTGCTTGATATACAGCTTAAGAAAGGGGCCTCGGATGCACAGGTTCAGGAAATCCGTCGGGCGGCGGTGAAATATTGCGGAGACAGTATCACATTTTCAGATAAAAGGATAAGGAATCAGGAGGTAAAGGGAGCGTATTATTCCATGGCGCTGTTCCTCTATGGTTTCCTGGCGGTGATTGCGCTGATTGCATTCTTTAATATTATCAACTGTATTGCCATGAGCGTGTCGGCGCGGATGCGGGAATATGGCGCAATGCGGGCCATAGGAATGAGTGTGCGGCAGTTGATCCGGATGGTTTTCGGCGAGACGGTGACCTATACGGTCTTTGGTATTATATTCGGATGCATGGCCGGTCTGCCGCTCAATTGGTGGATGTTTCGTGCCCTTGTGACGAACAGGTGGGGAGATGCCTGGAGTATCCCGGGGTGGGAGCTTCTGGTGATCATGTTTATTATGATTGGCTCTGTATGCCTGGCGGTCATGGGACCGGCCGGACAGATGAAAAGAATGACGGTGGTGGATACGATAAGCCGTGAATAAAAATGTGCTTTGATAAATATTAAGACTATGCCTGAGACAAAAAATGGATTATAATACAATATCATCGGCAGACTTCGGTAAATCAGAACCGAAGCTGCTGACAGTATTATCACACAGGAGAGTATATATCATGAAAAAAGTGAAAGTAGGGATCGCAGGGCTTGGAAGACTGGGGAAGGTGCATGCACATAATATTGCATATAAGATTCCCGGTGCAAAGTTGACGGCGGCATGTTCCATCGTTCCTGCCGAACTGGAGTATGCGAAGAAGGAACTGGGAGTGACGGATCTATACACAGACTACCGCGAGATGCTTGAAAAAGCCGATATCGACGCGGTTGCCATCGTTACCACAAGCAGCGAGCATTGCTGGCAGATTGCGGCGGCGCTTGACGCGGGGAAGCATGTATTTTCCGATAAGCCGCTGGGAGTGACGGTAGAAGAGTGCCGTCTTGCCCAAGAGGCGGTGGAGCGCCATCCAGAGGCAGTGTTCTTCCTGGGATTCATGCGCCGTTTTGATCCTTCTTATGCTTATGCAAAGAAGAAGATCGAAGAAGGTGCAATCGGAATTCCGTATATGGTGAAAGCGACAGGGATTGACCCGGAGGCTCTGGTGCAGGGAGCAATCAAATTTGCGGCGACAAGCGGCGGTATCTTTATCGATATGGCGATCCACGATATCGATCTGATGCGTTGGTTTTTAGGTTCCGATCCGGTGGAAGTGTATGCGTCCGGAGCCACATTCAAGCATCCGGAATTCGTAGAAGCGGGGGATGACGAGACAGGAGTTGCCATGTATAAGTGCGAAAACGGCGCGCTGGGCGTTGTCCATGTAGGGCGTACGGCCGCCCACGGTTATCATGTAGAGACAGAGATCATCGGGACAGAAGGATCGCTTCGGATCAGCCCGGTGCCGGAGAAGAACCTGTGTATGATATATGATCAGAACGGCGTCGTGACGGAGTGCGTCGGCGGATTCCCGGAGAGGTTCGCAGAAGCTTATCAGCTGGAGATGCGGGAATTCATTGATTGTGTGGAAAATGGAAAGAAACCGGAGGTCACGGTCTATGACGGAACCAAATCCACACAGATCGGATTTGCTACCACAGAGGCATGGAAAACAGGGAATATAGTTAAGATTCGATATTAGGCCGGGGGCGAAAGAAAAATGGTTGTACATTTTCCGGATATTATATTATAATGGACAGGAAAGTATGTTATAATAGAAGCTCAGACGATTAACCATATAGAAGCAATAAGGGGGAAGATAGAACAATATGGGGGAGAAGATAATTGTCAGATTGCTGGGGGTTCTGTTTCTGTTCATGCTTGCGGGGAGTGTAAGCCATGCGGAAGTTACAGGAGATGAGGCATTTGAGGGGTTGAACTGGGAACTTAAGTTTGAGGATCAGGTCACGGGAGATGTCCAGTCTATATGTGCGACCGAGAATTATATTATCACGATCGACAACGTATCGGACAGTCCGTCGGACAGCGATATCGTATCGGCCTATTATAAGAATGATGTGGACGAGAACGGCAATCCGGTGGAACGGTATTCGCTGGCGAAGAGGGTGGCGGATACCTGCTGGGAGCACGGGAACGGGATGACCTATAATCCGAATACCCATGAGATATATGTCGCGCTGTATACTAACACGATACCGGAGAACAAGGGCTGTATCTATGTGATGGATCCGGATACGCTTGCCTATAAGCGGACCATTAAGGTCAGTGATGACTATAATCTGCTGGGGATTGGCTATAAGGAGGACACGAACCAGTATGTGATCCAGACGAATGCGGAAGGCAGATACAGCCTTAAGATACTGGATGAGAATTTTCAGCTTGTGGAGGACCTGGGAGAATATGAAGAGTCTGGGAAGGGTTATAATTTCCAGGATCTGGCAGTGACAGGAGATTACATTCTGAATTTTCCTCTGACGCTGAATCTTGGAATCGGAGATTATCTCCATGTGTATTCCATATCCAGAAAAGCCCTGATTGCGGCGCCGCAGATTGATTTCCATCTTGAGAATGTGAGGGTGGACGAGCCGGAGTCATTATGCGAGACAGAACCGGGGGTATTCTTGACGGCGGTCAATGTAGAAGGGGCGGACGGTGTGAAGAAGATCCGTTTCTATCAGATGGAGCTGCCCTATTATCATTATGTCAATGTGAACTATAATGACAAGAAGATGACGAGACAGAGAGTCCTGAAGGGTGATGAATTGCTGATAGACTGCACTCCGTGGGAGGGGTATGAGCTTGCCCATCTTGTGGTCAACGGAAAGGATCTGCTGGAATCCGGCGAAGGACAGGATTATAAAGGGGGATATCTGCTTCAGAATATCAGAGAAGATAAGAATATAGAGATTCTTTTCGAAGAACCGGAGGCTTTGGACCTGGTGCCTGAAGACGGTGAAGACATACCGATAGAAAAGAACAGTGTGTTCTCTATCGAGTGGTCGGCCGGGCTGGTATGTATCGTATGTATCGGAAGCATCCTGGTGGTGATGTATCTGTATTATATGCATGTGAGGGCAGAACGAAGAAGAAAAGCGTTGCGTGCGAAGAAGCGCAGGAATCCGTATGCAGTATAGTATAAAGATCAGGGTCCGTACAAAGCGTATCAGGAAAGTGGAAGTAGAAGAGTAGACGATGATAAGAGAGGGATCCCGGAGATGTTTTCCATGATAAACATTTCCGGGATTCTGTATGATAACGGTTAAAGCCGGGAAACGAAAGGAGGACATTGGGTACGATTACGAGTAAGAAGAGGATTTTAATTGTAGAGGATGACGCGAAGAATAATCAGATGCTTAAGGATTACCTGGAGGACCATGGTTATGCGTGTACGCAGGCATATTCCGGCAGCGAGGCGAAGCTTATATTTGCCATGGCAACATTCGATCTGGTTCTTCTGGACTTGATGATTCCCGGTATTCCGGGGGAAGTGCTGGTGCCCGCATTTTCCGGGAAGACGCCGGTCATCGTGCTGTCTGCAAAGAGCGGGCTTGACAGTAAGGTGGAGGTTTTGTCCGCCGGGGCAGAGGATTATCTGTGCAAACCTTTTGACCTGCCGGAGCTTCTGGTGAGGATACAGGTACAGTTCCGGCGTAAAAAGAAGCAGGAGGAGAGGACGGAGGCGGCCGGCCGCGCGGATGGGGAGGACACGGCCGGGCAGGCAGACTATGAGCAGACCGTCTATTCCTACCGGGAATGGACGTTGAATCCGGATACACAGGAGATGACGGCATCGGGAGAATTGATAGAGCTGACACGGCATGAATTTCTGATTATGGAGCTGCTGCTCCGCAATCCCAAGCGGGTCTTTACCAAGCAGATGATCTATGAATATGCGTGGGGAGAGGAATATCTGGCGGAAGATAAGACCATTAACGTGCATATAAGTAATATCCGTTCCAAATTGAAGAAAAGCGGGACGGATACCTATATCCAGACCGTATGGGGGATGGGCTTTAAACTTTCTTAAACTTTTCTGAGCACTTTTTGAAAACTCTTGTATTAGACTGTTTCTTGTAAGAAATGATATGAGAAATATCTCAGACAGGGAACGGTTATGGAATAACCATAGTTCCTACAGTTCCCAAGTGCAGGAAAGGAGACGGAGGATACAGTGAGAACAGAAAGAGAGAGCACATTTGCCGTAGAGACAGCTGCTCTTACGAAGGTGTACGGTGATAAGGCAGTGGTGAAAGGGCTGGATCTGAGAGTCGGCGAAGGAGAGATCTATGGATTTATCGGCAGGAACGGCGCCGGGAAATCGACGACACTTAAGATGATCAGCGGCCTGGCGAGCCCGACGAGGGGAGAGATCCGGTTATTTGGGAAGACGGTCAGTAATCCGGCGGTACGAAGACGATTGGGAGTCCTGATCGAGGCGTCAGGGCTGTATCCGAATATGACGGCAAGGCAGAATGTGGTGATGAAGGCAAAGTGTATGGGGCTTGCGGATGAAAGCAGTGTGGACTATGTATTGCAGGCGACGGGGATGCAGGATGTCGGAAGGAAGAAGGTAAAGCATTTCTCCATGGGAATGAAGCAGCGACTGGGAGTTGCGCTGGCACTTCTTGGGAACCCTGATCTTCTGATCCTTGACGAGCCGATTAACGGCCTGGATCCGGAAGGAATCCGAAAGCTGCGGCAGCTTGTGCAAAAGCTCCATGAAGAGGGTAAGACGATTCTGGTCAGCTCCCATATCTTAGGGGAATTGAGCAAGATCTCTACCAATTATGGGATTATCAAGGACGGGGAGTTGATTGAACAGCTGACCAGGGAAGAACTTGAGGAGAAGTGCCAGGACTATTTTCAGGTTGAAGTACAGGATGCGCCGCGCGCTCTGGCGATGATAGAGGAGACATTCCCGGATGTGCAGGCGGAAGTGTCAGAGCCGGGGAAGCTTCGGTTATATGGTGTGAGGGACGGGGCAAAATTAAACCACGTACTGGTGGAGAATCAGATCGCGGTGTATGCGTCAGGATATCATCACATGGACTTGGAAGAGTATTTTCTGGAGCGTATGGAAGGGGGACGTCGAGATGTTTAACCTGCTGCGTATGGACCTGTATCGGGTAAAGAGAAGTAAATCGACATATGTTTGCTTTGGAGTTCTGATGATTGCTACGGTGCTGGCTTTTGTGATGCTCTGGCTGATGGCAACGCCTCAGGGGCACGAATGGTCGGTGAGGATGGGTATGCTTTCCCCAGAAGAAGTGAAGAAATCGACAGATCTGCTGAATAGTGTGGATTTGCTGAAGCTGTTCCGTCAGATATGCCTGGACGGCGGCATGTATAATGTCGTCTTCGGCATCTGGACGATGCTTTTTGTATGTGCAGATTACCGGAGCGGCTTTATAAAGAATATTATGGCGCTTCATCAGGACAGGTATAATTATATCGGAAGCAAGATTTTGGCGGCGGGAATCGTCAATTTCTGTTATCTGGTTTTGCACTTCTTGGGTGTGCTGCTGATGAACCGGCTGTTTGGGGATATGGTGCCCTATACCAGGCGGGGAGATATCGTGTTTTATCTTACATGGGCGTGGCTTTTGACAACAGCATTCTCTGCGCTTGTCATTCTGATCTGCATTTTGACCAGAAGTGTGGCGGCAGGTTCGGTGGCGGCGGTGCTCTTAGGCGGCGGTGCTGTGGTGATGCCACTGTATGGAATCTTGAATACCTTCCATATAGGGGAGTGGCTTAAATATACGATCTATATGACTCTCTCTATGGGGCCGGGGCAATATACTGCCGTACGGGATCTTCGGGTATATGCGACGGGAGCAGGTTTTTTGATCTTATATACGGTGATCGCAGGAATTGTCCTGAAAAATCAGGATATTTGAAGACGGGGACCGCTTGGATTTGGGAAATGATTTCCCGGGAAGGATAAGGTTCAGACAGATGGTTGTGATACTGGTTATATGGGGATGTCTTTGTGCAGTGCTGGTGATACGGTATATCGGTATGGTCCTGACCGTACGGTCTCTGAATATGCAGCTTGAGGAGCTTGACCGGGGAAGCCGTATAGAGCTTGGGGTGCAGAGCAGGCAGAGAGATGTGCTGGCTCTTTGCAGGAACCTGAACCGGATCTGGCAGCATTGGTATAAGAACCAGATGCAGTACGAGAAAGCCCAAAAGCAGCTGAAACAGAATATTACAAGTCTTGCGCATGATATCCGTACGCCTCTTACCGGGGCGGCAGGATATGTGCAGCTTGCACAGGAATGTAAGGAAGCTGCGAGACGGGAACGGTACCTTAGGACGGCGGACGACCGGTTAAAGGAGCTGGGAGACATGCTGGAGGAGATGTTCCTGTATACCAAGCTTACCAGCAGGGAATTCGAACTGAATCTGTCTGACATACAGCTACTGCCGCTTTTAAGCGATTGTCTCCTGGGATTCTACCGTCAGTTTGAGGAAAGAGGCATATCTCCCACGGTGGAGTTTGAAACAGAAAGCTTAAGAGTCCGGGCGGATGAAGAGTGTCTCAGGCGGATCTTCCATAATCTGATCCAGAATACATTGCTGCACGGCAGGGGCGGCCTTGCGATCAGACAGAGAGGTACAGGCCTTGTATTTGAAAATCTGGTGTCAGAGACCAGCAAACCTGATCCCGGACAGGTCTTCGATCAATTCTACAAAGCAGATTCAGCCCGGCGGAAGGGCTCCTCCGGCCTTGGTCTGTTTATCGTAAAAGAACTGGCAGAGAAGATGGACATGCGTGTGAGTGCCGGGATGGAGGGGGAGAAGTTTTGGATCGCTTTAGAAAAAGGGCTGTCGCATTAAGCAGAAAATGAACAATATATAGCGTAAGCTCCTTTTTTCGCCTATTTCCTGCTGAATTTTTCTAATGATGCAGAGGCGCTTAAGAGGCATGATGTGGTGGTCTTTGAAAAGCTCTATGTTACAGTAAAGGAAGACCGGAAAAAAGTAGCAAAAAGATAGAAGGCTGCCGTACTGACAACAAATGTTGGTATGGCGGCTTTTTTTCGTTGCGCCAGTTTTAGAAAAATGGCTGGCGGCAGATTCGAGCAGACAGGAGGAGATGTGTTTTGAGCAGAAAAAAGAAGTCGAAAAAGTGGAAACGGAATAATTTTTAATAAAACAGAAACAAAATTCAAACATTGCAAAAACAATAAACTGGTATTCTGCAATTACAAAACAGACAATGAAAGGAGATATACAGAAATGGCAAAATCAAAATTAGTAAAGGCGAATGAAAAGATCGCAGAGAATGTGGTTGGAGGCTACAAAAAAATTGAGGAGGGCGTAGTCGGCGGCTATAAGAAAATTGAGGAAGGAGCAGTCGGCGGTTTCAACAAGATTGCGGATAAGTTCGTAGACAACTTTTTGACAAAAGAAGGTGAAACTGTAGAGGAAGCAAGAGAGAGGCTGGCAGCAGGACAGAAGGCCAGAGAAGAGGCAGGAAGAGTGGAAGGAGAAGATCACCAGACAGGGCAGACTCCTGTTGTGAAAGAGAGCATGCAGAAGGCAAAGGAAGCGGCTGCGGCTGCAAGGAGAAAGGCGGGCCTTGAAAAATGAAAAGAAGTACTTTCGTTGCAATGATCTTAGGAACCATTGGGGGAATTTTGTTTGCCCTGGGTATGTGTATGGCATTGATTCCGGAATGGAATGCATTCAGGCCAGGTGTCATTATGGGAGTAATCGGAGCAGTGGTCCTGCTGATTATGGTTTATGTATGGAGAAGGATGGAGAATAAAGCGCCAATCAGGCTGTCAGGAAAGACCATTGGTGCAACGCTGATTGGCATTGTCGGAGCATTGCTGTTAGGAGTAGGCATGTGCCTTACAATGGTATGGAGCAATATGATGCTGGGTTTGTTCACACTTTGAACACAAAATCAAAACAAAACTTAAATAAATCCATGATATGATTTTACAAAAGATGTCGGAGAGAGCGGAGGTACAGGATGAACTCGGAGAAAATAATAAGAATGATGAAAAAGATATTCTGCCTGCCGCCATTGCCTGCGATACTGGTTGCGGTTCCGTCCTATGCCCTTGTCATTTATGTACTTGTCTCCGGCATAGAATACTCTGTTGTTGCGTATCTTGCATATGCACTTTCTGCATATGCACTGATCATAACAGTGACAGGAATCTCTGGAATCATAGGCTGGATTCGAAGGGGAATCGTTGGTCATCCTCTGGTGAAGAAATTACATGATATCCCGGTTTTTAAGCGCTTTTTATATGAAGCGGAATTCCGGACAGAAACTACTTTGTATCAGGGGCTTGCGATTAATCTGCTTTATGCCGGGATAAAGTTGTTTTCAGGAATCTGTTATCATTCTGTGTGGTTCATTACGCTGGCGGCATATTACATTTTGCTGGCGGTTATGCGGTTTTCCCTGATTTTGTTTGTGAGAGGAAAGGGAAATTCCGGAAGAGATAAGATTTTGGAACTGCGCCGCTATCGTTTGTGCGGGATTATCCTGCTATTCATGGATTGGGCGCTGGTGGGCATTATTATTCTAGTGGTACATCAGAACAGTGGTTTTGAATATCCCGGAATGCTGATCTACGTCATGGCTCTCTATACGTTTTATGCCACCATTACAGCAGTTATCAATGTGATAAAGTTCAGAAAGTACAAAAAACCTGTTCTGTCTGCGGCAAAAGTGATCAATCTTACAGCGGCGCTTGTATCCATGCTTTCTTTGGAAACAGCTATGCTGACTCAGTTTGGAGCTGCTGAAGATCCTGCATTCCGGAAGATCATGACAGTTTCTACAGGAGCGGGAGTGAGCATGACCGTACTCGGGATGGCAATTTTTATGATTGTGAATTCCACAAAACAATTAAAAACAGAAACAAGGAGATGTAAGATATGATAAATATTCTAGTAGTGGAAGATGATGTAAAATTGAATCAGATTGTATGCACTTATCTGAATGACAGCGGTTTTCAGGCGAAAGGGTGTCTTTCCGCAGGTGAGGCGTATGATGAAATGCGCGGTAATTTATATGAGCTGGTTATTTCCGACATTATGATGCCGGAAATTGACGGGTTTGAGTTTGCCAGGACTATCCGGCAGGTAAACAGGACAATCCCGATTCTTTTTATGTCGGCAAAGGATGACCTGCCTTCTAAGCAGAAAGGGTTTCAGCTGGGGATTGATGATTATATGGTAAAGCCCATCGAACTGGCTGAACTGTTGCTGCGTGTCAGGGCGCTTCTGCGCAGGGCGAATATTGAACTGGAGAGAAAGATTGAGGTAGGGAATCTGGTTTTGGATGCAGATGGGATGAGTGCGGAGATTGATGGGGAGGAAATCAATCTTACCACCAGAGAGTTTCATATTATTTACAAGCTTCTGTCTTATCCGAAAAAGACTTTTTCCAGGGCGCAGCTTATGGATGAATTTTGGGGAGTGGACAGCGATACCAGCCTGCGGGCGGTGGACGTCTATGTGACAAAGCTGCGGGATAAGTTATCGGCGTGTAACGGATTTAAGATCGTGACCGTGCGAGGTCTTGGATATAAGGCGGTGCTGCAATGAGAAACAGGCAGGGAAGGCATCAGAAAGAAGTCAGGCAGAGCCTGTTTCCGCCGTCTTTGTTTGCTATTTATTTAGGGGCGCTCTCCCTGATATCCGGTATCCATACCGGGCTGGTGGTACTGGCTGACAGGCTGCATTTTGGCGAAATATCCGAGATTGTTGTTGCTATGGTATATTGGGGGCTGGTGGCAGTGGGGCTTACCCTGTTTACCAGAAAAAAGATGAAAAGCACCTATGAGGAACCCATGCATAAGATGGCGGAAGCCGCAAAAAAGGTGGCGGACGGGGATTTTTCGGTCTATCTGCCGACTTATCATACAGCGGATAAGCGGGACTATTTGGATGTGATGATTCAGGATTTTAATAAGATGGTGGAGGAACTGGGGAGCATTGAAACCTTGAAGACCGATTTTGTCTCCAATGTCTCCCATGAGATGAAGACGCCGATTTCAATCATCAAGAATTATGCGGAGCTTTTACAGCTGGAAAGCATTTCTGAAGCACAGAGGCTGGAATATGCAAAAGGTATTGAGGGAGCGGCGGCAAGGCTTTCATCCCTGATCAGTAATATCCTGAAGCTAAATAAGTTGGAAAACCAAAACATTGTACCGGAGCTGGAGGTGTACGATGTGTGCAGGCAGCTATGTGAAAGTATCTTTCTGTTTGAGGATTCATGGGAGGAAAAGGGAATTGAACTGGAAGCGGATATAGAGGATGTGGCAAAGATCAGGGCAGATGCAAGCCTGTTGGAGATGGTATGGAATAACCTGCTGTCCAATGCGGTGAAATTTACGGAGCCGGGAGGGTATATTATGGTCAGGCAGACATCAGATGAAAGGTACATCCGCATAGAGATTTCCGATACGGGATGCGGAATAGGAAAAGAGCAGATAAATCATATTTTTGATAAATTTTATCAGGGGGATACTTCCCATTCCAGGGAAGGGAACGGACTTGGATTGGCGTTGGTAAAGCGGGTGCTGGAGTTAATGGATGGGGAAATACGGATCGACAGTGAAATAGGAAAGGGAAGCACCTTTACCGTAATCTTGCCTGTGGCGGAAGGAGAATAAAGATGGAGATGATGGAAAAGAAGCAGAAAAGCTTTGTGGGATATGAATATAAGGAGATTGCCGCCGATGGCAGCATGACATCTCTTCTTTTAGACGGATATGAAAATTTCGGGTGGGAATTAGATGAAAACTTTACAATGGATGGCAGAGGGGGAAAGGTTATCCGGCTGAAACGGAACCGGAAGATCCTGAATAAGATGGAACTTACCAGATTGCAGAGAAATTTTGAGGCATGTGTAAATGAGATACAGACAATGGAAAAGAATAAGACATCAAAAGCAACCGTCTATGCATTGGTTTGTGGAATCATCGGAACCGCATTTATGGCGGGTTCCACATTTGCGGTGACGGCGCAGCCGCCGCATATTGTCCTGTGCATTATTTTGGCTGTGCCGGGGTTGATCGGGTGGATACTGCCATATCTTCTCTATAAAAAGACTGTGGGAAAAGAGACAGAAAAGATGATGCTGCTGATAGAAGAAAAGTATGATGAGATTTATGAAATCTGCGAAAAGGGAAATAAACTGTTGTATTAGACTGGAAGAGACAGATAATGACGGACTTCGGATTGCTCCCTGCGTTCCGGATGACTGGAAAGAGTTTACGGTTTGGAGACGTTTCAGGGGAACACAATGGAGAACGAGGAATATATTTTGTCTGATATTTCTGAATATCTGAAAGTAAAAGGCAGTTATGCGGTCGCCATTGCATACGAAAGGTGCCTGCTCAATCTGACGGCAATGTTCCCGTTCAAAACTGCCGCAAACGTTGTTGCATTTGTGGCAGGATCTGCATTTGGTATCACAGATGACAAGCTTTCCGCAGGCATTGACCTTTTTTCAGTGGAAGCGGTGGGTACAAAAATTATAAGGGTTATTAAAACTGCCTCGGTTCCATGTATTGACGGTTCTGTGCCGCCATACTTCTTTGGAAATAGTAGAGGGATCTTTGCAGAGATATTTGGCGATCTCATGGAAAGGCTTTCCCTCATCAAGGCTATTTTCAATATAGATCCTGTCATCCAGTGTGAGATGTTTATGATTTCCAGGTATTAAATGAGACATAAGTACCTCCTTTTCCCGCCGCCGGGAATGAAGATTGCGTAGGAAGAATCAGCAGTTCCAATCGAATAAAGCAAGATGTGTATGAAAGATTAAATGCTACATTTTCGAAACTAATTTCTGCATAGAAGATTTGAGGTAGAAATTAATATTTAAATTCAGGGTAAAAGCACAGAATGCCGGTTTATATTGAAATAATGTCGGCAAAATGATATACTTCGATAAGAATTAGTTATACTGCACGCCAGATTAAAAAAACAGGAGGAATGTTCATGGCAAAGCGGTTCAATGTTACCGGATCTTGTCTTCCGGAATATCACTATATGGTCGATATATCAGAAAAGCTAAAAAAGATACAAATGCTCGTAGATAGCGGTGAATATTTTACAATAAACCGCGCGCATCAATATGGAAAAACAACAACATTAAATGCGCTGAAGCAGAAACTCGATCAAGACTACTGCGTTTTTTTGATCAGCTTTGAAGGTATAGAGCAAGAAGTATTTGCAGCCGCAGAAGCTTTTTGTATTCGATTTTTCGGACTCCTTTATGATACTCTGAGATTTGGAGAAACTACAGGTATTTCAGAAGATATAAAAAAAGAACTGCAGCATCTAAGCTGCAATACAGGTCAAAAAATGGATTTCCGGTTGTTTACAGATCTGGTCATCCGGATGTGTAAGACTGCAAAAAGACCTGTCGTCCTTATGATCGACGAAGTAGACCAGGCGGGTTGTAAGCAGGCTTTTACCGCCTTTCTCGGATGCCTTCGTGATATGTATCTGAAACGTCCGGGACGGCCTACATTCCAGTCTGTCATACTTGCCGGGGTTCATGATATAAAAAATATGAAGCAAAAATTTCGTTCAGAAACTTCGCATACAACAAACAGCCCCTGGAATATCGCGGCAGATTTTCTTGTAGATATGAGCCTGCCGCTTACAGGAATCCAAAATATGCTCGAAGACTATGAGAAAGATTATCATACCGGAATGAGCTGCGCAGAAATCGCTGCCCTGCTCTACGACTATACCTCCGGATATCCATTTCTGGTATCCCGTATTTGCAAATTGATCGATGAACGGATTTCCGAAAATGGTGAGTTCCCTGATAAAAACAGTACTTGGACGAAGGAAGGTTTTCTTGCGGCTGTCCGGATCTTATTGACAGAAGAAAATACGCTGTTCGAATCTCTTGACAATAAATTAATTGATTATCCGGATTTAAAAGAGATGTTGAAAGAAATCCTGTTCAAAGGGAAGCTGGTGGAATATATTCCAGGCAACACCGGGATGCGGATGTCTGTTATGTATGGTTTTGCCGGACTGAAAAACGGAGCACTATACATTTCAAACCGTATTTTTGAAATCCGGTTATATAATGGCTTTTTAGCAGAGGAATCACACAATAGTGAAATACCGCAGATTGCTTCCTATGAAAAAAATCTGTTTATAACAAACGGGAAGCTGGATATGGATCTGGTCATCAGCAAATTTGTTCAGCACTATACGGATTTATTCCGTGAACACAACGAAAAATTTCTGGAAGATAACGGACGAAGTATTTTTCTTTTATATATCAGACCTATCATTAATGGTACAGGAAATTATTATATTGAAGCGCAGACTAGAAATAACCGGAGAACCGACCTGATCATTGATTTTGCCGGACAGCAATTTATTGTAGAATTAAAGATTTATCATGGACAGGAATATCATAAACGCGGGGAAGATCAATTGATTGATTACCTGGAAACTTACCATACAAAAAAGGGATATCTTGTTAGCTTCAATTTTAATAAAAAGAAAGAAATCGGTGTAAAACGTCTGGTGTTCGGAGATAAAGTAATCATAGAAACAGTTGTGTAAAAACCGCGGAATAATTGGTTCTGTACGATTCGTACAAATTATTCTGCGGCAGGTTTTCTATATGATATCATCCATATGGAGAGCCGGTCGGGAAAGGCAATGATGGGACAGCTCCAGGCTGATTGATAAAGTTTGGTAGCGCAGGTAAAAGTGCATGTTCGGGCATAGCCACTACGTACAGTGGTGTGAGAGGTCGGCTACTCAACTAATGGGTAGCCTTCTAACCGATCAGCGCATTTTTTAATTAAGACGGCAATCTATGATATTGTCTTGACTTAAAGCGGATAATATGATTTCATAGAGGAAAACCACATAAAATATTTTATGCAGTCAGGAGGAAGAGATGGGAAAATCAACAGTATATTTTACAGATTTCAGATGTCCGGTAGGTACGAGCCGGTTGGAAAAATTAAGAAAACTGTGTATTGCAGCAGGTATCAAGGATATTGATATGGAAGGGAAATTTGTAGCGATCAAAATGCACTTTGGAGAACTTGGCAATATGGCATTCTTAAGGCCGAATTATGCGAAGGTAGTAGCAGATTTGTGTAAAGAACAGAAAGGACTTCCCTTCCTGACAGACTGCAATACCCTCTATCCAGGAAGCAGAAAGAATGCCCTTGAGCATCTGGACTGCGCGAATCTCAATGGATTTAATACCGTGACTACCGGATGCCAGATTATAATCGGTGACGGACTGCGGGGAACCGACGAGGTGGAGGTTCCGGTGCCGAATGGAGAGTATTGCAAGAGTGCCCTGATTGGGAGAGCGGTTATGGATGCGGATATTTTTATAAGTCTGAGCCATTTCAAAGGACACGAGGCAACCGGATTCGGCGGTGCGATTAAGAATATCGGGATGGGATGCGGCAGCCGCGCAGGGAAGATGAAGCAGCATGCCGACGGGAAACCTGCCGTCAGTGAAGAACTCTGCCGCGGCTGCGGCCGCTGTGCGAAGGAATGCGGAAGCGATGCCATTACATATGTGGATAGGAAAGCTGTCATTGATTATGATAAATGCAAGGGCTGCGGCCGCTGTATCGGGGCATGCAGTTTTGATGCGATTGAGAATCCGAACAGCAGTGCCAATGAATTACTCGACCGTAAGATGGCAGAGTATGCGCATGCAGTCTGTCATGGCCGTCCGTGTTTTCATATTTCACTGGTGCAGGATATAAGTCCGAACTGCGACTGCCATGGGGAGAATGATGCGGCGATTCTGCCGGATATCGGGATGTTTGCAAGTTTTGACCCGGTTGCACTGGATCAGGCATGTGCAGATGCCTGCCTGCGCGCGAAACCGATTGAGGACAGTCAGCTTGGGGAACATCTGGCCGAAGAGGGCTGGCATTGTCATCATGACCATTTTAAAGATTCTAATCCCAATATCGAGTGGAAGGCAACTCTCGACCAGGCCGAGAAGATTGGACTTGGAACCAGACAGTATGAATTAAAGAGAATCTGAGATGGTAGGAATTATTGAAGATGACAGATTATTGAATCAGGCGCTTAAGCTGACTCTGGAAAAAGCAGGCTATGAAACCGTGTCGGCACATACAAAGCAGGAGGCTTTATCGATCATGGGGAATGGTGAGGAGCTTCTCATTGTAGATATCGGGCTTCCTGACGGAGACGGAATCAGCCTGTACCGGGTGCTTCAAACAAGACGAAAGATTCCCGCGATCTTTCTTACGGCCCGGGACGAGGAGGAGGATATGCTGTCAGCATTTGACATTGGCGCAGATGATTACGTAGTGAAGCCATTCTCTATGAAGGTATTATTGAAGCGGATCGAGGCGGTATTGAAACGGAACAGAGGAACCAGCCAACTTTCTTTTCGAGAGCTGATCTTGTATCCGGCTGGAAAACAGGTCTTCATGAAGGGACAGGAGATCAGGCTTACGGCAAAGGAGTACCGGTTATTGGAATATCTGATGATGAATCAGGGTCAGGTGCTTACCAGGGAAAATATTCTGGAACAGGTCTGGGGGCTTTCCGGGCAGTTTGTGGTGGATAATACGGTCAGTGTCACGATCAACCGTCTGAGAAAGAAGATCGAACCGGATGCCGGGCAGCCGGATTATATTAAAAATGTATTTGGGCTTGGATACCGGATAGGGGATTGACACGATGTATATGGAAGCTGTGGCGGCGCTGGCAGGATTCGCGGCAGGTGCGGTTTTTGTATATATCCGGCAGAGAAGATGCCGGGAACGGGAATTAGATAAGCTTGCCAGAATGACAGAGAATATTTTAAATGGACAGAGAATTGAAGCATCCTCATCAGGAGAAGAGACACTGTATGCGAAGATCGAGAATCAGCTGGTGCGTGTACAGGAGATGATGCAGGGAAGAAGAGAGGCGGCAGAGAGGAGCAGGGATGAGATAAAGAAGCTGATCTCGGAGATTGCCCATCAGATGCGGACACCGTTGTCGAATGTGGAGTCATATCTTGGACTTTTACAGGAAGGGCTGGCAAAGGAAGAGATATCCGAGGAGATGATCGAAGAGTATGCGGATGCGATGAAGGAAAGCGCCAAGAAGCTGCATTTTCTTGTGGAAAATTTTATTAAGATGTCCAGGCTTGAGCATCATATCATACAGATTAAAAAAGAGAGCGGGGATATATTAAGAACCGTCAGGAATGCGCTTGGGCAGATACAGAGGCAGGCGGAAGAAAAGGGGATTATGTTTACGGTCACATTGCCTGACAGAGCAGCCTGCTCGCACGATCCGAACTGGCTTGGCGAGGCGGTTTATAACCTTCTCGACAATGCAGTGAAGTATTCTTTGCCGGGCGGCAGAATTGAGGTGACGGTATCGGAGAATGAGATGTTTCTGAAAATCAGGGTAAGAGACTTTGGGATCGGTATTGAGCCGGGTGAGGAGAATGCGGTTTTTAGGCGGTTCTATCGCGGGAAGCGTGTCACAACTCAGGAAGGATTCGGAATCGGTCTTTATCTGACAAGGGAGATTGTGAATCTCCATGGCGGGTTTGCGGCGGTGAGAAGGATGCAGGAGGGAATCATGACAGAGATAAATCTTCCGACCGGTACATCGAATAATTAATTATGGAGAATCTGTTTTAAGGGAGAGATGAAAAGTGGAAACGGTGATGAAACGGAAAAAATTTAACGTTACCGGTATTTGTATTCCTAAGCTGCATTATATGGTGGATATTACAGATAAAATTGATGAGATCGTCAGGGATTATATTGAGTGTAATGAGTATTTTACAATAAACCGGGCGAGGCAATACGGAAAATCTACGACACTGGAGCTGCTTTACGGACGTTTAAAAAAGGATTATCTGGTTTTGGATATCAGTTTTGAAGCGGCAGAGGATTGCTTTACTTCTATTTATACCTTGGTACAGGGAGTTGTAAATAAGATTTTTCGGGCATTATCGGAGAATGATGTTTCGGACGCATTGATGGAGATATGGAATCAACCGATTGCAGCAGAACTGCCTTTGGATTCACTGAGCGCAAAGATATCCGATTTTTGCAAGGCGAGTGAAAAAGAAGTGATCCTTATGGTGGATGAGGTAGATAAAGTGGCTGATAATCAGATCTTTCTCAGCTTTTTGGGTCTTCTCAGAGAAAAATATCTCAAACGCAGCGTGGGACGTGATCATACATTCAAAAGTGTGGTATTGACGGGAGTTCATGATATTAAGAATCTGAAGATGAAAATACATCCGGGACAGATGGAGTGTTATAACAGTCCGTGGAATATTGCCGCCGATTTTCAGGTAGATATGAGTTTTTCAACAGCAGGCATCGAAAAAATGCTGACGGAATATGAAGAAGATAAACAGACAGGAATGAATGTACCGGAGATGGCGGGTTTGATATCGGACTATACATCGGGGTACCCGTTTCTGGTTTCTTACATCTGCAAATTGTTAGATGAAAGGAATTTTACATGGACAAGAGAAGGTCTGCAGGAAGCAGTGAAGATACTGGTCAAAGGGCCTAATACGCTCTATGATGATATGATCAAACAGGTGGTGGAATATCCTAATCTTAGTATAATGCTGCAAAACATCCTTTTCCGGGGAGTGGAATATCCTTATCATGAGTATAATAAAGCAATCAATATAGGTAAGATGCTGGGCTTTATTGAAGACAGAAAAGAAGTAGCAGCAGTGTCAAACCGTATATTTGAGATGCAGTTATACAGTTACTTTATTTCAGAAGAATTCTCCAAAGATCAGGCTTTAGGCAATCAGATCCCTGATAAGAATCAGTTTGTCCGTGATGGCAGATTAAATATGGATCTGGTAATGCGCAAATTTTATGAGTACTATAATGCGTTGTATCGGCAGGAAGATCAGAAATTTGTAGAAGAATACGGGCGTAAGATATTTTTAATATATTTAAAACCGATTATTAACGGAGTCGGTAATTTTTATGTTGAAGCTGAGACGAGGGATAAGACCAGGACAGATATTGTTGTTGATTACCGGGGAGTACAGTACATTATAGAAAATAAAATATGGAGAGGAAAGGAATATAACGCAGGTGGGGAAGAGCAGCTCTGGGGTTATCTTGAGCATTATCATTTAACAAGAGGGTATCTGTTAAGCTTTAATTTCAATAAAAAGCGAGAGGATGTCGGTATCAGAGAAGTGATTTACAAAGGGAAGTCAATATTGGAGGTGATAGTGTAAAAGATCTGCGGGGGAGAAAATCCTGGAAAGGATAATATCACCTTGTGAGCGATATCATTGTCATATGGGAAGTATGAATAAAAAGATGCAATAGAAAAATTACCGGCAGCTTTTCCTTTAATGAACTGCCGGTAATTGAGTAAGAGTAATGAAGGTTATTTTGAAGGAAACAGAAAGATACTATTCCCATATATACGTTACTGACTAAGGGCCGCGATCTGGTACAATTGGAAATCATCAGATTCGGAGTAGGTTTCGCCTGCTTTTTTTTGATGGTCAGATGCTTTCCTTAAGAATTGTATCATATAGATGTGCCTGTAACAAGGCAGTCAATTTATTTAAAATATCTCAGTTTGTTAGAAGTTTGTTAGATTTATCCTGTATAATGATAAGATACAAATGTCAGACAGGAGGATAATCTATGGAGATCGTGAGAGCCGTTGGGCTGAGGAAATATTATGTCACAGACACCTATGAAGTTCATGCACTGGACGGCGTGACATTTTCCGTGGACGCAGGAGAATTTGTTGCGATCGTAGGGACTTCGGGGAGCGGAAAGACGACGCTTCTGAATATAATCGGAGGATTGGATATACCGACAGAGGGCGGTGTCTGGGTCCGCGGGAACAGCCTGAAGGATATGGGGGCGGAGGAGAGGACGGTGTTCCGCAGAAGAAATATCGGTTTTGTGTTCCAGCAGTACAATCTGGTACCGGTACTCAATATATATGAGAATATTGTTCTTCCTCTTCGTCTGGACGGCTCGGAGATCGACGATGTATTTCTTGACGAGGTAACGGCACTTCTCAGTATCAGGGAGCAATTGGACCGCCTTCCGCAGAAGTTATCCGGCGGTCAGCAGCAGAGGGCGGCGGTCGCCCGGGCGCTTATGACCAAGCCTGCGATCCTTCTTGCCGATGAACCCACCGGGAGTCTGGATTCGGTTACCAGTATGGAGGTGGTGGGCCTGCTGCGCTCTTGTGCAGAGAGGTTTCATCAGACGGTGATCGTGGTGACCCACCAGGAAGAGGCGGCACAGATGGCAGACCGTGTAATACGGATAGAGGATGGCAGGATCAGCGGATATGAGGGGAATAATAATGGATAGAATTCGATTTATTCCGAATAACAATCAGTCTGTGATCCGTATGCTGTCAAAAAAGTATGAAGGCTATAACAAAGGAAGAAACAGAATTCTTATGGGTGCGGTATGCCTGTGTATCGTCACGCTGACGATGGTATTTGGGATTACGACAGGCAAGGTGCGGGCGGAATATTTGAAGGCGGCAAGGGCAGCGGGAACGACGGCGTCCGCCACTATAAGCGGAGCGGGAGATTTCCACTATCAGAAGGTGCGTTCTCTTGGGTATGTAAAGCAGGCGGGGAGAAGAGTGTCTGTCGGATGGGCTTCGGTCAGGGAGCCTGCTGCCAAAGACGAAGATTTCAATGGAACTTTGGCAGGTAAGGAGAACGGCAGGGAGTCTCAGGCAGAAAAGACGGTCTGCAGGCTTCAACTGCTTGATAGGCCTGCATGGGAGCAGATCGTAAGCCCCGCGTATACGGACATTCACGGACATTACCCGGTAAAAGAACAAGAGATTATGCTTCCTGTGCGGGCAATGAAAGTATTAGGAATTGACGATCCCAAAGAAGGAATGAAGGTTGGGCTTACGGCCGGCATCGGTCTGTTTCGGGAAGAACAGGAGGAATTCATTTTAAGCGGATGGTACACGGATTATGTAGATTCTGCATCCGATCCGGGGACGGGATATATCTCGGAAGCAAAATGTAAGGACTGGGGTTATGATATCGGAAATGAAGCGGATATTCTGATCTGTCAGTCTGACAGCATGGAATGGCGGGAGGCAGAAGCGCGCCTGTATCAGGATGTAGTGGGGAAGGGTTCGGATCTTAGGGTTACCGCCGGTAATACCTTTGCAGGAGATGCATTGAACCGGATGATGGGAAGCTATGAGATGGCAATATTCGGCGCGCTTATCATCCTCGGCGGAATGTTCTTCCTGGTCCATAATGTGATGCAGATATCTATGGCGGGAGATGTGCGGCAAATGGGCCTTCTCAATACGATCGGTACAACGAAAAAGCAGCTTCGCAGAATATATTTGGGGCAGATCCGAGGAGCTTTGGTTCCCGGCGTGCTGATGGGGATGATACTGTCGGCGTTTGTTCTGCTGCTTTTGGTTCCAGGGATGCTGGGAAAGCAATATTTGAGCGGTTACGGAGGGGCAGAGGGGCTTAAGATCTTCCGGCCGGGGATCTTGGCGGCGGCAGTTGGATTCGCGGTGCTTCTAACCCTTTTAGCGGCGGCAGGTGTGATCTGGCGTGTGGTAAGTGTATCCTGTGTGGATAGCATGAACTATGTACAAAGTATGAACCATGTGCAAAGCATGGTCTATATACCGATCAAAAAAAACGACCGGTCCCAAAGAGCAAAAACGATGGCTGATACAGCTTATCTGCTTATAAGTGAAGAAAGCAGATTCAGGAAGCCGAATTGTCGGAAAAGAAGCGCCGGCAGAGAGCTATGGTATATGGCGTGGCAGAATCTAATCAGAAATAAGGGAAGATTTTTACTGACCGTATTTTCCTTATTTCTTGGTCTGGAAGCTTTTCTTGGTACGATTGTCATTACAGAGGGCAGTGATTACAGCCATGTGATCGAGAAGCGTCCGGACTTCCTGATCGCCGGGGAATTCAGCGGCTGGGGGCAGGAAGAGGGTTATGGAAGGGAATATCTGACAAGAGACGCAGGGGAGGACCCTATGGAGACGGAAGGGGATAATTTTGCCCTGCTGTATGAGAATCTGTATGATGAATTTTCTCCGATTTCTCCGGATGTGAGAGCGGATATCCTAAGTCTTGAAGGAGTGGATATTAAGAGCTCCTATGTGATGGAAGGTGCCTATATGACTTCAGCTATATCCCAAAAAGGAATAAAGCCGCTTTGCACCCCCGGTATCATGGGGATAGCGGAAACTCAAAAGGCGTGTGAATCAGAAGATTCTATGTTTGAGGGATTCACAGAAGATGTGATTCAGATTTTAAGCGATGAAGAGCTTCTTGAATTGCGGCAATATGTAGAAGAGCAGGGGATCCCGGTAGATATAGACAGCCTGACAGGCGGAACAGGGGTGATGATCCTGCATGATCATATGCTGTCGCCGAAGCAGGAGGGGCAGGCCCGGGAAAGTGTGGGGGAGCCTGTATACTTTATAACCATGCGGTCAAAAGAAGACAGTATACGCTGGGATCTGGCGAGTGACGAAGAGCGGGAGACTATGGAAGATACGAGAAAAAGATCGGAGACATTCACCTTAAGCGGTTATCTGGACAACCGCGTGGAGGGATTCCCACATATACGGCAGACCTGGCATGGCGCAGAAGGGTCTATCTATTATCTGATCAGTGAAAAAGGGTTTGAGAAGCTGCCTACGAAGAAAAAGACGCTTTATATGGAACTGAATGTGGACAAGGAGAAAGAGGCGCAGGTGAAAGCAGGGATTCATGACATCATAGCTAGGGAAAACCAAAGACGCAAAATGGATAAAGTGATTACTGAGACGGACACGGACCAGGAGGAAGGAGAAGCCGGAATCTTCTGTATCAGCAAGTCTGACCTGCGGCGGGATGCGGCCAATGAGATCAGGGGCAACCGGCGGATACTTGGAAGCATCAGCATCATCCTGCTGTTTGCGGGCTTGACGAATTATTTTAACGTGACGGTTACGGGAATACTTGCGAGAAGGAAGGAATTTGAGGTAATGGAGAGCATCGGGATGACTCGGAAGCAGAAGAGAAATCTTTTGATTGCGGAAGGGATGTACTACTGTGTTACCGTGGGTCTTCTGATACTGACGGTGGGAAGCGGGATATTGTGGCTGATTTGCCGCTATATGGAGAGCAGGCTTTCGTATTTTGTATGCGGTTATCCGCTTGGATGGATCCTTAAGCTGATCGTGGGATTGACGGTGGTCTGTGTTGGCACAGCGGCGGGGCACATTACATTAATGAAGCATTAACGGATAGAAAAAGCTGAACAACTGTAGCTTATACAATGTGTTCAGCTTTTTCTACAGGAATAATCGGCCGCCAGTAAATATGTTCATCTATAGACGATTAAGCTTTTCGCACTTCTATAATGTGTCTGTTCGGGTCATAGAAACGGATCACTTCGGCAGCTTCTTCATCCAAAGCATTCAGAAATCCTGCTTCATATCCAAGGCTTTTCAGCTTCTTGCGGATATTTTCTATATCGGGATTTTCAAAATACAGTTCTGCATCATGATTGCCGTATTTTGCCGTACATCTCAGCGCATTCTCCCATACAGAGCTTTCTTCTATGACAATACCGCCTGCAAACATCACTTTTTTTTCAAAGTCCGCCGTAACCGTAAGTCCCAGGAGGTCTTGATAAAAGCGGCGCGACCTTTCTATGTCTTTTACAATCAATAACACATTTTTTAATATCATCTCATTTTCACCCCCGCTCCTTAATAACTGGTCTGTTCAGGCTATCTTTATACAGTTTCTGATAGTTGTTATTAACAGTATACTTGATTTAAAAGATCTTCACAATGAAAAGTATATTGAAATTTTATCAGTCAGCGTGTATATTGAAGACAGATGGTTGTTTTGGGGATGAGAAAACCATGAAGCTTTGGAGGTGTGAAGAGTTATGGAGATGGTTGTGGAGTTGGTGGCTTCAAGAAGGAATTCTCTGCCCTGGGAGTGCATTATAAGAGGCGGGCTGGTTCTGGCGATAATAGGGGTGCTGTGTATCGGCAGCAGGAGTGATGCAAAGGATAAGCCGGCAAAGACGGCAGGAGATATTGTGAATCCTGGGACGGGAGAGCATATCTTAGGTTCGAATGCAAGAGAGTGTGGACGGAACGCAAAGGATACGGCTGTGAAGCTGGGGGAGGAGACAGGTATTTTAGCGTATATCTGGGAAAAGGATATTGTGAATGCATTAGTCATACCAAACGGGACGGCGCCGGATATTGCAGAATGGCCGGTAATAATAGAGTTTAAGCCGGAAACAGGTGTAGAAACCGTACCGGATATAGAGGAACTGCCATTTGCAGAGCCGCCTTATATTGAAGAGGACGAGCAGGCGGCGGGGTTTTGGCCTGTCGAGGAAGAAGTGTCTGCCATTGAAGAAGACGGCACAAAGGCCATTCCGCCTGTCAGTGCACCTGACAGTACAGACGAAGGAGCGGCAGATGATGCCGATGACGGCGGCGGTGAAGCAGGGGCGGAAGAATTTGAAATGAGAGAGCTTGCCGGATTTTTGATTGACGAAGAGGGATATATAGCAGGAGTTACGGAGCGTGTGGATCTGACAGACGGAATTCTGATATTGGCCCGGGATACGGAATGTATCGGAATCAGGGAAGGGGCGCTGTCTGAACTTGCCGGATGTGTAGGAGAGATATATATTCCGGCGAACATCCGTGAGATCGAGCCGGGTGCTCTTGATGTATTCGAATCACTGGCATACATAGAAGCGGCAGAGGATAATCCCGGCTATTACAGTGAGAACGGAATTTTATATCCGAAGGAATAAGGAGCGGGATATGAGAAGAATAGGATTTGTCGTGAATCCGGTCGCAGGAATCGGCGGAAAGGTGGGGTTGAAAGGTTCGGACGGAGAAGCTGTCGTCCGAAGAGCCCTCGAATTGGGAGCCGTGATGGAGAGCGGACAGAAGTCTCTTATTGCGGCGCTTAAGCTTAAAGAGGTGGAAGAGCAGATAACGCTCTATACCTGTCCTGGCAGGATGGGGGCGGACGTCTGTGAGGCGGCAGGTCTGGCTTATACTGTGCTCGGTGAGGTTACAGACCGGGAAGATGCGGCAGGCTACGGTGCCTGCAGCGAAGAGAAGTTAGAAGAGCCTGCGCCGGATGTTATGGCAGCCGACAGGTATACGACATCCAGGGATACGGTTTGTGCCGTCAGAAGATTTCTTGAGGCGGGTGCCGAATTCATTCTGTTTGCCGGAGGTGACGGCACGGCGAGAGATATCATGGATGCCGTGGGCGTAGAGATCCCGGTTCTTGGTATTCCGACGGGATGTAAGATTCATTCGGGAGTCTATGCGCTGAATCCGCGAAGAGCAGGAGAACTGGCGGTAAGATATATCTGCGGTAAGGTGTGCAAAACAAAAGAGGCAGAGGTGATGGATATTGATGAAGAGGAATTCCGAAAGGGGCGGGTGCAGTCCCGGCTCTACGGGTATTTGAGGATTCCCGATGACGTCCGGCTGGTGCAGAATCTAAAGAGCGGGAGCGCCCGCAGTGAGCAGGATTCCATAGAACGGTTGTCTGAATATATCGTTGATCATTGGGAATCAGATACGCTGTACATTGTCGGAGGCGGTTCCACGACGGCATGTATTATGAAAAAGAAGAACCTGCCCAACACCCTGCTGGGAATCGACCTTGTGTATGAGAACCGGGTGGTCGCAGCGGATTGTACGGAGAGAGAGATCTTAGAGATAATGAAAGAGTATCCAAGGGTTAAGATTCTTGTTACGGTAATCGGCGGACAGGGATATATCTTTGGACGCGGGAACCAGCAGATCAGTGCCGGGGTAATCCGCCGTGCAGGGCGGGAGAATATCATCGTGGCGGCATCTGCGGATAAGATGCTGAATTTTGTAGGAAAGTCTCTGTATGCCGATACCGGTGATGAAGAGGTAAATCGATATCTGACAGGGTACATCCGAGTCATCGTCGGATACGGAGACTATGTTGTGATCCGGGTTAAATAAAGACAAATGCGAGATAAAGGAGGAAAATATCATGGAGAAAACATTTGTGCATCCGTATATGCCAAACAGTGTTCCGGAAGTAAAACAACAGCTGTTGGATGAGCTGGGGGTGAAAAGTGTCCAGGAGATCTATGAGAGCATCATCCCTGAAGATTTGCTTTATCAGGAGAGGCTTGACCTTCCGGAACCGATAGGAAGTGAATATGAGTTAAAAAAGCATGTGATGGGTATTCTGAATAAGAATATTTCTACGGAGGAGTATACAAGCTTTCTGGGGGCCGGGTGCTATAAGCATCAGGTTCCGGCGATCTGCGATGAGATCAATACCAGGGGGGAATTCCTGACGGCATACTGCGGGGATACATACTCGGATCACGGAAAGATGCAGGCGATCTTCGAGTATACCAGTATGATGGGAGAGCTTTTGGATGCGGATGTGGTAAGCTATACCACTTACGATGCCGGACAGTCTGTGTGTTCTTCTTTCCGCATGGCAGTCAGAATACAGAGCGCTGCCGGGAAAGAGAAATCCGTGATTCTGGTACCGGATACGATGAATCCGGATATTTTCAGCCAGGCGGATGCTTACTGCCGGAATGTGGCAGAGATTGAGAAGGTTTCGCACATTCCGGAAACCGGATTGATGGATCTGGAGGAGCTGGAAGAGCGGCTTAAACAGGGCAATGCGGCGGCAGTTTTTTATGAGAATCCTTCTTACCTTGGCTTTTTTGAGGAGCAGGCGGAAGATATCGCAAGACTTGCACATCAATATGATGCAATCTGTATTGCCGAGCCCCAGGTATCATCCCTTGGTATTGTGGAAAGTCCGATGAATCTGGGTGCGGACATCGTGTGCGGCGATATCCAGCCTTTGGGGATGCATCTCCAGTATGGGGGCGGACAGGCAGGATTCATTGCCAGTCATCAGAAGCTTGAATATATGGAGCAGTTTCCGACTTATATGTACGGCATAGCCAGGACGGACAAGGAGGGAGCCTACGGCTTTGGCCGGGCGATGAATTACCGGTGCTCCCACGGAAGCCGTGAGAAGGCCAATGAATACTTTGGCACGGAGACGGGACTTTGGGGAATTACGGCAGGCGTCTACCTGGCCAGTATGGGCCCTCGGGGGATGTATGAGCTTGGTGAGACGATCCTTTTGAATCTTAATTATCTGATCCTTAGGTTAAATGAGCTTAAGGGTGTGAAGGCGAATCCATTTGGAAGAAGTAATTTCCAGGAGGTGCTCGTGGACTTTGGCGCCTCAGGAAAAACGGTGGGAGAGGTTAACAAAGCACTTTTAGAAGGTCATATTTTCGGCGGTAAGGATCTGAGCAGAGAATTTCCCGAGCTGGGACAGTGCGCATTATACTGTGTGTCGGAGCTTACGACGCAAGAGGAAATCGATGCGCTTGTGAGTGCGCTTGGGAAGATTCTAAAGCGGAAATCTGAATGATGTACTGGCGCAGATATTTAAGGAGGTGAACCATATGGGTTATTATAGAAAAAACAGAGACTTTCATGAAGCGCGCTGGGACGAGCCCTTTATCATGGAGATGGGCAATCCGGGCGAGAGAGGCGTTCTGGTGCCTCAGGCATCAAAGAAAGTCAGAAGGCTAAGCGGCGAAGCATCGGAACTGGTTCCGAAGGGCCTTCTAAGGAAAAAGGCGCCGAAGCTGCCGGAGCTTTCACAGATGCAGGTGCTCCGCCATTATATGAGATTGTCGCAGGAGACGATCGGGACGGATATCAACATTGATATCGGACTTGGAACCTGTACCATGAAGTACAGCCCTAAGATTCATGAACAGTTAGTACGCGCGGAGAAGTTTCAGGAATTACATCCCTGCCAGGACGAGAGTACCGTACAAGGGATTCTGGAGATCATGTATAAGGATGCACAGTATTTGAAGGCGATCTCCGGCATGGACCAGGTAAGCCTGCAGCCGGCGGGCGGAAGTCAGGCAATCTTTGCCAACGTGCAGACGATCCGGGCATATTTCGAAGAAAAGGGGGAGGCCGATACGCGTAATGAGATCATTACGACCATTCTCTCTCACCCGGCGAATCCGGGAACGGCGGCAACGCTGGGGTATAAGGTGATCACACTGTATCCGGATGAGAACGGCCTGCCGGATTTAGAGGCGTTGAAAAGCGCCGTCTCCTGCCATACGGCGGCGCTTATGATCACGAATCCGGAGGATACGGGGATCTATAACGACCGGATCCGACAGTTTGTGGATATTGTTCATGAGGCGGGAGGACTCTGTGTCTATGATCAGGCGAATTTAAACGGTGTGTTCGGGCTGACGCGGGCGAGGGATGCCGGATTTGATATGTGTCATTATAATCTGCACAAATCTTTCTCATCGCCTCACGGATGCCAGGGCCCCGGAGCGGGAGCGCAATGTGTGTCAGAAGAGCTTGCGAAGTATGTGGCGGCGCCGACCGTGGAGTTCGACGGTACGAAATATTACCTGGACTACCAGAGGCCGGACAGCATCGGGAAGCTTCGCGCATATTACGGAGTGCCGTCTGTGCTGATCCGGGCGTATGCCTATATCAGGAGCCTGGGGCCCGACGGTATGAAGACGATCGCGGAACTCTCTATCCTGAATAATAACTATCTGATCAAAAAACTTCTTGAGATCAGGGGAATGTCCATGCCGTTTGCCGAAGGACGTTTTCGGATGGAGCAGGCGCGCCTAAGCTGGCAGGAGCTTACAGAGGAGACAGGAGTTACGACAGATGATATCTGCCGCAGGATCGTAGATTATGGTTTTCAGGATTATTTCACAAGCCATCATCCAAGGGTGCTTCCGGAACCGTTTACCCCGGAGCCGGTAGAAACCTATTCAAAGGATGATATGGATGAGTATGCGGCGGCGTTTGCGGCGATTGCCAGAGAAGCATATACAGAGCCTGAGCTTGTAAAAGGAGCGCCCTATAAGGCTGCGCTTGGAGCCAGGATCGAAGAAGAATGCCTGACGGACTGGAGCAGATTTGCAACGACATGGAGAGCATATCAGGCGCTGGAAAATAAATGATCAATAGAAGATAATTGAAACCAGATAAGGAGAATGATAGCGAGCATCGGATTGTGTATGCCACAATCCCTGGCCATATCGCACGCAGGCGTAGATTTTTCGTGCAACTGGCTGAGAAAGGAAAGGGGCTATTTGGTATGTCGGTATTTTGTATAACTGCGTTGTATTTTGTACATAATTCTGTTATAATAACGCACAAGAAAGGAGGTGTATAACATGCCGCAGATCAGACCGATTACAGATCTTAGAAATACTACCGAAATTTCTGAGCTTTGCCATGCAAAGCGCGAGCCGCTTTTTATTACAAAGAACGGCTACGGCGATTTAGTGGTTATGAGCATTGAAACATACGAGGAAATGATAGAAACAGCGAGGACAGACGCAGCAATCAGCGAAGCCGAACAGGAATATACCGCTGACGGCGTTTTATTGGATGCCAGGGAAGCTCTTTCTTCTTTACGGAGGAAACATTTTGGATAAATATGTTGTAAAGCTCTATACACGCGCTTACCAGGATTTGGACAATATCTATACTTATATTGCCGAAACTCTCCTGGAACCCGGCACAGCTTTGGATATGGTTGATGAACTGGAAGAAGCAATTTTCAGTCTTGAGCAGTTACCAGAACGCGGCGCAATTCGCCGTGTCGGTGCTTATAAAGACGGGAATTATCGTCAGTTATTTGTCAAAAATTATTGCATTATCTACCGTTTGATGAAGAAAAAGAAAGAAGTTCATATCATTACAGTACGGTATACGCCGGGCAATTTCTAAAATTGAATATAAGGCAAATGAGAAGGACTGTCTAAAACGGGCGGTTTTTTCGGAAGAATGAATACGGAAGAGAGGAAAATGATGTTAGCAGTAGTAAAAGAACATGCGGGGCCGGGGTTTGCGGTAAAGGATGTGCCGTATCCGGTATTGCGGGAAGATGATGTAATTATCAGAGTGAGATCTGTCGGGATCTGTGGGACGGACGGGCCGATCCTTGCAGGAACCAGAGAAGTACCCTGGCCGTTGATCCCGGGGCATGAGTTTGCCGGGGATGTGGTGGAAGTCGGCCCGCGGGTACATAACTTAAAGGCCGGCGACCGGGTGACACCGTGTATCGTCATCGGGTGCGGAGACTGTGACATGTGTATCGAAGGAAAAGAGGTGCTTTGCGATAATCTGGTCGAGACCGGAATTCATGTGGACGGCGCTTTTGCGGAATATGTGCGGGTTCCGGCAAAGGTATGCCGGAAGATGAGGGATACCACGACTTACGATCAGGGGGCATCGGTGGACCCGATCGCATCTGCGTATCGGACTGTGAAGGCATCTTCCATCACCTCTAAGGATGTGTGTGTGGTGTACGGACCGGGACCGATCGGGCTGTATGCGGTGCAGCTGATCCGGCTTCGGGGTGCGAAGCAGGTGATCTGCGTCGGTACAGATGTGGATCTTGACCGCCTGAAGCTTGCAGGCGAACTGGGGGCGGATGCGGTGATCAATGCTTCCAGGGAAGATCCTGTGGAACGTGTGCGTGAGATTACAGGCGGCAGGATGGCAGATTATGTGCAGGATTGTGTCGGTGTGCCGGGTGTGCCGGTTGCAGCCATGAATATGCTGAAAAAGGGTGGCACCTATGCGGTCACCGGTCTTTATCACAGCCTGCCGGAAGTTGACCTGGGCAAGGTGGTAAGGAGTGAGATTAATATATATGGGACGATCTGCTATACACGGCAGGAATTTGAAGAGTGCTTAAACTTTGTGGAGGACGGCAGGGTGAAAGTAGAACCGCTGATCACGCATCATTTTCCGTTAAAGGAGATGGAACAGGCATTCGCGGTAATGCAGTCCAAGCAGTGTATGAAAATTATCATGCATCCATAAAACAGGGCACATACAAAGGGGCTGTCGGAAAATAGCAGCCCCTTCCTTAAGTCAAAGCCCGTTACGCTGCCAAGTGCCGACGACACGAGAATAACAACGAAAGCAGGCATCCTGGCTATCCTTCTACAATCCCTCTTGGCATCTTCCCGATCTGTGCTCCACGGCCGTATTTCCTTGCCGCATAGATGAATGCCTCCACATTCGCCTTCGGAGTTCCAATCGGGAGCTGGCATCCTGTGTTCAGGATATAGCCTGCCGGATTATCCGCGCATTTTTCTAGGCATTCTTTACAGGAAGCGATCACATCGTCTATCGTTCCTTCCTTCATCACATCCACAGGAGGCACATTTCCCGCAATCCTCATCCGGTCGCCTACCGCTTCTTTTGCCTCCGCAAGGTCCTCGCAGTTATCTATACTGAATGAAAATAATCCAGCATCCGCCAGATCACGCCAGATTGGACTTGTCTTTCCACAGATATGAGCTCCCGGCCTTGAGCCCATGATCTTCTCTGTTCCGTCGATCAGCTTCTTAATGTATGGAAGCGAATACTCGTCGAACTGTTTCTTGCTGATGACATCCATACAGGTCACCGGATCGGAGAAATTCGTTCCGACCGGTCCGAATTCATGGCAGAATGCCTCGAACCATTTCAGGGAGCACTCAACTGTCAGATCCAAAAGCTTATGAAGCATCTCTGGATTCTTTCTGGTATCCTTAAGCACCATCTCCACCGGACGTACTGCAATCGCTGTGGACATCGGACCCGCGACGCTGGTCGTCATGCTGACATCCGGGAATCTGTCCTTTAGGCGCTTGGCGCTCTCAAGAATCGGCGCGAGCACCGGATTCTTATAAGGATCTGTCACCTCCAGTCTGTCAAAATCCGTGTAATCCTTAAGCACATGCTCTTCCACGTAGTCAATCCCATGCTCCGGTGCCCGAAGCTTTGACCCAAGCGCGCCGCCTATGGTCTTTAATCCCAGTCCCACATTAAAGCTGTCCAGTCCAAATTCTTCTTTTCTCCTGCGGATCACCTCGCTCTTGACTTCGAAATCTCTGGCAAACTGCGTCGTAGTAAATCCGAAGATATCTGCCATCGCCGGATCCGGCGCCTGCAGGGTATATGGAATATAGTCCACCTCTTCCCCTGCATTATACGCCTTTATCCTCTCCGCCGCCGTCATCTCATCCTTCTGTTCACTCATCAATCTCTTCAACTCATTGTATTCCATATCAATCTGTTCCTCCTGTTGATATACTCACAGCAGTCCCGTTATTCCGGGAATATCATACTCTCCGTAAAGATCCTCTCATAATTCTCCGTCTCTGCCAGTTCCATATATTCCATCTTATTGGCGAGTGCTTCTACCTCATGCTTTACCTTCCCGGACATCAGCGTCATATAGGCGCCCGTCTTGGACGAATTGCCGACATAGACCAATTTCCCTTCTATCTCTTTCGACAGGATACCTGCGCCAGTCAGAGAGTCTGCGGGAAGATGTGCCCCAAACTGTCCCGCGATCATCACCTTGTCAAGATCCTCCATCCGGATCCCCGCCTTCCTAAGAAGCGCCGTAAATCCTGACAGGATCGCCCCCTTGGCAAGCTGCACCTGGCGCACATCCTGCTGAGTCACCAAAATCTCTGGTTCCTCACAGAGAACGAATTCCCGCTTCGTCCCATTCAGGCGGATCATCGGATATCGGTAATCCTCCTTGCTAAGCTTCTCCTTCTTTACAAAGACGCCGGTCTTCTTCACAATACCGGTGCGAAGAAGCTCCTTCACCACTGCCAGGATCCCGCTGCCGCACAACCCGGCCGGCTTTTGCTTCCCGATAACGGAAAGCGCGACCCCATGTTCCGAGATCTTCACATCCTCAATCGCTCCTTCTGCCGCGCGCATCCCAGAGCTGATATTCATTCCCTCCAGAGCAGGCCCTGCCGCACAGGAACAGCATAGAAGCCTGCCGCTGCTTGCCAGCACGATCTCTCCGTTGGTCCCGATATCGATGAAGAGTACATTGCCCCTTTCCTTCTGAAGCTCGCACACATAAGCCCCTGCCACGATATCTGCTCCGATATAAGCAGATACCTGCGGGAGACAATAAAGGATTGCATCCTCAGCCGCTTCAATCCCGATATCCTTTGCAGGCAGCTCCTTTGCCTCTGTAAATTCCGGTTTGTAGGGTGATTTCCCGATAGATCTTGCATCTACCCCCAGGAGCATGTGCATCATTGTACAATTGGCCGCTACGTGAATCTTAAGGATATTTCTCTGCTCTATGCCTGCTTCCTTACATGCTTCCTCGATCATGCCGTTGATGGAATTCACAATCGCCTGCTGAAGCTTAAGAATCCCGCAGTCAGGATGCTCATACTCATAGGTAATCCTCGTCAGGACATCCAGTCCGTAACGCTTCTGTGCGTTGATCATGGACGCATCGGCAAGCTCTTCTCCTGTTTTAAGGTCGATCAGGGCTGTGACTACGGTTGTCGTCCCGATATCGATGACGACTCCGTAACCGCCGTCAAAGCTGTCCCTCTCAAACTCAGGCATATAACCTTTCGTCAGCACCTCATGCTTCCGTTCCTTTGAAAGCAGCTCGATCTTGGCCTCCCCCGTTACCTCAGTCATGCAGGATAAGCGGATCCCGTCTGCAATCTCCTCGGGCTTTAGAAGCCGTCCCTCCGAAGCCGTCATCCCGGACACTTCTCCCTGGCAGATTCTTACCTTACATTTCCCGCAGATTCCCTTACCGTTGCATGGATTATCCACGAACACCCCGGCCCGCAAGAGGACCTCCAGAAGATTCTCCCCCTCCCGGCATTCCACCCGTCTTCCTGTCTGCTTAATCTTTATCTCTGCCATATGGCATCTGCCTCCTGTATCCCAGTCTTCCTTCTCAGTCAGGCCGCCCAGGATTGCCTGCACATTTCGAAGAGGCGACTTCATCCCAAGCCCGCATGCCGGGGAAATGATGTCAGAACCACTCTTCACGCAGCTTCTTGTCAACATCTTCACCCTGTCAGGATCTCCGAACTCCAATGCATATGTGCTTACATTTCCCATCAGCACCCTGCTGTGCAGATTCTTGCGCGCCTCTTTCATCGGCACGATAGAATCAAAGCTTAAGGCGCTGCTGTGCACTTCATTAACTTCTTTGTATACCGGACTCATCTGCCCGCAGATATGTACGATTGTTCCCATCTTCTCATCCTGGAGAGCATCCAGAAGACGATTAATGTAAGTTACGGCAAATTCTTTAAAATATTTCGGTCCAAGGATCTCTCCGGTCCCGCTTGGATCCGATATTGCGATCAGATCCGCGCCCGCTTCGATCTGCGCCCGTCCGAAAGTGATCAGCTGCTCTGTGATAAATTCCATGTATTCATGAGCTTCTTTGTTCTTCTTCCGCAATTCCTTATAGAATGTCACCGGCTCCATCACGGAACTTGCCGTGCTGATCGGTCCTGTCAGGTTGCCGATGATCGGCACATCCTCCGTTTCCTCCCTGAGAATGCGGATCGCATCCAGCACCACCTTCGCACGCCCGCTCCTTACATCCACCGGCCGCAGTCTGTTCACCTCGCTCACAGAGTCGATCACATAACCTGTTACATGAGGTTCATACACATTGTTCCCCATGTCGACCTTCGCTCCCATCTCTTCCGCCTCAACTGTCATACAGAAGGGAACTCCATAATTCTCAAAGCACCCTTCTTCATATACGGCCTTCGCAAGCTCGGCCATCTGCCTTGCATCCTTATGCGCCTCGGGCATATAGACCTTTACCCGCTCCATCAGCTCAGAGGTCACCATATTCATCATCCCGCCGGGGCAGATGCAGGCGGGTCTGTCCGCCTGCTGCCCTTCTAATATCATTCTTAATCTTTCCTTTGGTGTCAGCATCTTCTACTCCTGTTTATAAATGTATTCTTTCAACACCCTTATACCAATCACTGAAGCATGCATTGCATCAGGCGATATCCAGCAGCCTCTTCGCAAGCTTCACCGCCTCCACGGCATTCTGTGAATAGCCGTCTGCTCCGATCTTATCCGCGTATTTCTGGGAAATAGGGCCGCCTCCGATCATTACCTTCACCTTGCTTCGGATACCGGCCTCGTCAAGCAGCCTGATCACTGTCTCCATCCCGCCCATGGTAGTCGTCATCAACGTAGAAAGACATACAAAAGCAGCATTCTCCTCCTTTGCCGTCTCCACGAATTTCGTCAGCGGGACATCTCTTCCAAGGTCGATCATATGGAATCCCGCCGTCTCCAGCATGATCTTCACCAGATTCTTCCCGATGTCATGGGTATCGCCTTCCACAACCCCGATGACACCGGTTACTTTGTCATCATTTGAAACTTCCGGCAGATGCGGGCGAAGGATATCAAGCCCGGCATACATTGCATCGGAACAAAGCAATACATCTGTTACAAAATACTCCTCTGCCTCGTAGAGTTCACTGGCGCGGTTCATTCCGTCAACCAATCCTTCCATGATCCCGTCAAATGCCGGATACCCTCCGTCCAGGTACTCCCGGGCCGCCTCGGCGACATCGTCCTCTTCCATCTCTACAACCCCGTCTGACAGACGCTTTAATAATTCTTCTTTTGAACTCATATCGAATTCCTCCTGTGCTTTATGTTTTCATTCTTTGTATTGTTAACACGAAGTATTCGTTCCTACCCGGCTAAGATGTCAGGACAACCTCTTTGAAAATCCTATTATCCAGTTGATATCCGACATTTTTGATACACATCTGCCCTGCAAGCTTCACTTTACCGGTCATCTCTATACATGCTTCGCCATAAGCCATCGGCCCGGACAGCATAAAATCTTTAAATCTTGCCTTTCCTGTTCCCAGCAATGCAAATGTGGTCTTTGGACACAGCAGGATCATCGTCTTATCATCTGCCAGAGCCTCCGCCTTCTTCAGAAATTCATAGGTAAAGTCCTCCACCACCTGTTCCGCCATCTTCGGCCCCAGGATATTTAAGCCTCCGGAAGAATCCGCATAGCTGATCAGGTCTGCCCCGTATATTTTTGCTTCTTCCATAAATCGTAAGATCTCATTGCCCAATTTCCAGAAGACCTCCTTCATAAGCCCCGGGTTCTTGCGCATTCCCTTAAACACGTATTTCGCATCGATCAGCACATTCAATATGGTGAACGGCCCGGAGACCTGCATCACCACATGCTCTTTCGCATCTCGGAGCGCCTTACACGCAAGCAAAACCTCATGGATCCTTCCCTTCGAGAAATCAATCTCAGGTAATTCCAGCAATTCCTCAGGTGTCGTACAGATATATTCCTTTGCCCTTGGACCTGCCAGTTCATTTCCATAATTTACAATTCCGCCCATTGCTTCTGCCTCTATCGTATGGCAGAAGGGCAGCTCACAGAATGCAGCCTTGTCATGTTCTTTGAGAGCTTTCGATAACGCCGCCATAGTATCCCAATGCAGATACGCATCAGGAAACGTTAGTCCCAGTCCATTTGTGACATCGCTGCTGATTCCGGCAGAATTATCATAGGTACACTGAAAGTCTTTCATCTCTGCCACTATCATCCCTCCTTGTCTCTTATCTATACGCTTTGATCCTCTCCTGCTCATGCGGCCAGAAGAGATTCCGCTCATCATCCCGCCATAAATCTATGAAAACAATATCTTCTCGGCATCCTTCGCCGCCCTGACCGCCGCGATCACATTTGCATCCGGAGTCGGCGGCGCCACGTCGCAGTCACCGCTTAATATGAACCGCCCGTCCTTCGCACCATCCATGCACTCCTGGTAAGCGAACCGATACACATCCTCTTCGGTTCCTTCCATCAGCACAGAACAACAGGGAATATTTCCCATCAATGATACCTGATCACCGTACTGATCCTTGACCTTTTTCGTCTGCGTATCCGAGATATGCCATGCATCTCCGGACTCTTTCAGCACAAGATCGAACCTGTCGTCATAGAGTCCGCAGGTGTGGATCACAATCTTCGCGCCAAGCTCCTTGATCCTCTTATTCGCCCGGGTATTACTCTCGGAAATACAAGCCTCATACGATTTTCTGGAGATACAGTAGCCGCCGAAATTAGGCATCGGAAACCACAGAAAATCAAATCCCGCATCAATCATGACCTTACAGGATTCCACCACCGCATCCTCTACATGACGGCACAGCGCCCGGAATAATTCCTGATTCTTGACCATTGCCTTAAACGCAGGCTTGGCTCCCATCAGGGTAAATGCAACTGCCGCAGGTACATGCAGGATCACATAGACAGGCTCGTCCGGCTCCTCAAGGCGCATAAGTTCAAGCGTCTTAAGCAAGTTCTTAAGCATCCCGCACTGGCTGGCATCGTAAGGACGCAGCTTCTTAATATCCTCCATACAGTGTACCACGTCCTCGCCGTCTCCCGACACTTTGCCCTCGCTGTTCTTAAGGTGGCCGCCCATCATAGCCGCGATCCCGCCGTAAGCTCCGACGCACAGCCCGTCATAACCAAGCTTCCTTCTTGTGCCGACCATACATTCCGTCATCTTCACCGGATCCATCATAGCCTCCGGTATGGTATAGCCATACCTTGCGATTGGAAGAGAAAATGCATTCATGATCACAGGAATCCTGTCCGCTCCCTTACCTTCTAATATCGCCTTTACTGCTTCTCTTTTTCCCATCATAGCACAATATCCTCCTATGCCGTCTTAATTATCTTCTTCGCAAATGCAACCGCTTCTATCGCGCTCTTCGTATATCCGTCCGCGCCGATCCTTTCTGCAAATGCAGGCGATACCGGCGCGCCTCCTACCATGATCTTCACCTTATCCCGGATCCCTTCTTCTTTCAACCGTTCGATCACCGCTCCCATGCCGGGCATAGTCGTTGTCATCAGAGAAGACATACACAGGATATCCACCTCATTCTCCTTCACATAATCCACAAAGCGCTCCACCGGAACATCCCTTCCCAAATCATACACTTCGAAGCCTCCTGTCTCCAGCATGATCCGTACAAGGTTCTTGCCGATATCATGGGTATCCCCCTCCACTACGCCGATCGCAACCTTGCCGATGCTCGTATTCTCTGATTCCGGAAGGTATTTCTGGAATTCCTCGATCCCGGCATACATCGCATCTGAGCACACGATCAGTTCGGGAACAAAATATTCCCCTTCTTCATACAGCTCGCTTGCCCTCTTCATTCCGTCAACAAGACCGTCAAGCATTCCCTCCTGCGGGTCGTATCCGCTTTCTATGTACTCCCTGGCGACATCGATCACCTCTTCATCCTCCATCTCAAACACACAGTCCGAGAGCTTTTTAAGCAATTCTTCTTTTGATTTCATTTTTCATTCTTTCCTTTCGCTCTTCTTATTTTTCCTGTTTCCTAAACCGGATAAACCGGACTTAGCCATAGTCAGCCGTTCTCTCGTCAAAATGCCGGCGTATCGCTTCTTCTCTGAGTTGACAGCCGATTACAATTATCCTGCATTCCATCTCGGCAGCGCCTGCTCCTTCCAACGGCTCCAATCTCATCGAAGCAGGGGTAAATTCTACATGCACCTTCCTGCCCCCTCCGGTTTCGACAATTCCTTTTACTCTCAGTACTTTTCCGTACATACCACTCTTCAGCATATTTAACTGCTCTTCTAACCGGCTTTGATCAAATTCTCCCGGATTTAGAATGGCAATACTTGAAAAAACTTTATTGGCTGGAACTGTCTCTATACTTATCTCCTCCGGATCATCCTCATAATCTGCTGTCATATCCATAAGTACCTTCAGCGCTTCCTCATCCATCTGTCTGAAATCACCTTCATACATCAGAGCCTCCGGATTCACCTTGCGTATTCCCGCAATCTGACGAACCCTCTCCTCCTGTGATAGTTGTTCCAGATTGCTCAGCAGCAGCAATCTGGCATGCTGGATCTGATCCAGATAGAAAGCGCCGAATCCATCTATATAATCTTCAAACAGCGACAGGTCCACCACTGCGATCAGCTTCGTGATCCGAAGATCGATTCCCTCCTTCTCTTTCGCTTTATTACATGCCTTAACGATATCTGAGAGTCTCCCTACCCCCGATGGCTCTATCACGATCCGGTCCGGATGAAACTGCGCCCATATCTCCTTGATCCCCTTGCGGAAATCAAGCGCCAGGCTGCAGCAGATACACCCTGCAAAGAGCTCCTTTACCGGGATGTCTCCCTGGATCAAGTCTCCGTCCAGCCCAACATCCCCAAATTCATTCTCAATCACAACGGTCCTGCCTGACAACACCGGCAGATATTGATTTAAAAACGTCGTCTTTCCGGCTCCTAAGAAACCGGAGACAATCTGTATCTCCATAACGTAAGTACCTCCTGCACATATGATACTCACGGCCGATGAAATCTGCCGCGGGTATCACGCCGGCCGCCGCCGACACCCCTTCTTCGCTCCTCGCCCATACTTTCTTGCCGCATAGATAAATGCATACTGAAGTTTCCTAATATTATAAAAAAAGGTGCGGAAAAGACAGCGTAATCGCTGTCCCTTCCCCACCGAAAGGATCATCTCATATATAGCAGGTCTCCTGACTTAATCTCATCCTCCGATCCCGCCTTCCCTTTGGAATTGTTGATCTGCCTTGCTTTGCGAGGTATACAGGTGGCTGTCTGGGATCTTCGTCCATCACACAGTAGAGGGGGCTGTCCCGGATTCCCACCGGGTTCCCTTTTCAATGCTCATGCATCACTATATATATTACTGTATCTATCATATCACAGATCGCGTGCTTAGCATAATTGATATTTTAGATGTATATATAGACGTTTTCTGTTATAAATATTCTATAACAGACTTACTTTTCCCTTCATCATCTGAAATCTTTTGAAGGTCTCTGGAAATTTACATAATTTTATGTGGATGTGGAGATTTTTCAACACCCGATTTGATAAAATGAGGGAGAACAAAAGAATGACAAAATTAAAAGAAAACAGGAGGTGCAGATGATGAAAGGCTATTTTGTGGATAATGGTTATATGGGATATGTGAATGGAAGCTATCTTCTGTTTGCAGATGAGAGTGACTATCGGGAATTTATGGAGGAAGAATAATGAGAGAGATATTGGGTTTCGTATACGATTATAAGAATGATGAAGATATGAGAGTATTTGATAAAGTAACAGAAGTGTTGTTCCTGGCAGAGCCGGACAGAGAGGATAAGACAGAATTTGAGTTATCCGGCCTGGTTGCGGAAGAGTTAGAGGTGATGAGCGGCAGCAAGCGGCGTGAAACTATGAGAAGGGCGGGCCTGAATCCCGATGAATATGCGTTCTAGTACACCAGAATCTGTGAGATTTATGAAAAATATAAGGAAAATAGAAGCGCAGCATGTTATAATTTACCCTAAGTATATCGGAAGTTTTCTCCGATGCGGGTAATTGTATATAGGTAGGGTGTAAAAAAGCAGATGTCAGTATCACGGGTAAAATTAAGGACGTTGTATCTCATGAAGATGCTTTTTGAGAAGACGGATGAAAGACATACGATGTCGGCCGCGGATATAGAGAAGGCGCTTCATGAGTATGGAATGACGATTGACCGGGGGACGGTATATAATGATGTAGAGACATTAAGAGAGTTTGGGATCGATGTGCTGCAGACCAGAGGGACCAACGGCGGATACTATGTCGGCAGAAGGGAATTTGAATTACCGGAGCTAAAGCTTCTGGTGGACGCGGTGCAGGCATCCAAGTTCATCAGCCGGAAGAAATCCGAAGAATTGATTCGAAAATTAGAAGGTCTGGCCGGAGAGCATGATGCCAGGAAGCTTGAGAGAAATGTTTTCATCTATAACCGTCCAAAGACGGGGAATGAGACGATCTATTACAATGTGGATCAGATACATACCGCCATTATGGAGAATAAGCAGATCCAGTACAGATATGCGGAATGGACGATGCAGAAGCAATTAAAACCGAAGAAAAAGGGAGCAGTCTATACAGTCAGTCCCTGGTCTCTTACCTGGGATGACGCGAATTATTATCTGATCGCTTATGATGAGAGCGCAGACTGCATCAAGCACTATCGGGTGGACAAGATGCAGCAGACGCATGTGACGGAACAGGAGCGTATCGGAAGAGATAAGTTTCAGGATTTTGATCTTGTAGAATTTTCTAAGAAGACATTTTCTATGTATGGCGGGCATGACGAGGAGGTTACACTGCAATGCGACCAGGATATCGTGGGGGTGATCTTAGACCGATTCGGCACGGATGTGCGGATCTTGCCCGCAGAAGAAAAGAAGTTTCGGGTGCGCGTATTAGTTGCGGTCAGTCCGCAGTTCTTTGGCTGGGTTACGGGTATCGGCAATAAGCTTTGTATTGCCGGACCGGAATGTGTGCGAAGAGAGTATATGGAGTATCTTCAGGATATATTAGAGCAGTATTAATCATATGCGGCGTGCATGCAGCAGCTAATACATGATAAATATACGAATTGCAAGATTACCCGAAATCTATTATACTGTTAGCAGGAGATTGTATGGGAATCCTGTGACTGGACTGTGCAGGGATTTTCGTACAGTTTTCGATAATAATTCGGCAAGAACAAAGGAGATTGAGATGGATTTTGTACAATATAAGTGTCCCTGCTGCGGGTCGGCGCTTCAATTTTCACCGAAAACCCAGAAGCTTTCCTGTAAGAGCTGCGGGAATCATTATGACCTGGAGACGGTTCAGCAGCTTGAGAGGGATGAGCAGTCGCCGGGAGAGCAGGATCTGGGCTGGGAGTACCGTCGGGAGGTCGAAGAAGGTGCGAAGAAGACAGAGGACGGTCTGTATATCTGCCCCTCCTGCGGAGCTAAGATCGAAGCGGACGATCAGACGGTCAGTACAGTTTGCCCTTATTGTGATAATGTGGTTGTGATCAAGGCGGCTGCATCGGGAGAGTTTGAGCCGGATGTCATGATCCCGTTTCAGGTACAGGGAGACCGGGCGAGGCGGATGATGGAGATGTTCTGTAAAGGGAAGCGTCTGCTCCCTAAGAATTTTCGTGACAGGAGTTATCTTAAGAACCTGAGGGGATGTTACGTGCCTTACTGGCTGTTTGACTGTGAGGCGAGTGCGGATATGAGTTTTGACGCCACGCGTGTGAGGGCGTGGAGTGACAGTGATTATGATTATATAGAAACCTCGCATTATCTGGTGCAGAGGGCAGGGACGATGGAATTCTACCATGTACCGGTGGACGGCAGTGTCAGGATGGATGATGATACAACAGAGTCGATCGAACCTTTTAACTATGGTGCTTTGACGGAGTTTAATCCGGCATATCTTGCGGGGTATGAGTCTGACAGGTATGATGTGGATGCGAAGACTGCCGAGGGCAGGGCGAAGGAGCGTCTCTATAACAGTGCGGAACAGGTACTTCGCGGCACGGTGAGAGGGTATGAGTCTGTGACGGTCAAGCGGCGGAATCTTGCATCGAGGCGGGGAAAAGTCCAGTACGCGCTGCTGCCGGTGTGGCTGTTTGAAACGGTTTACAGGGATAAGAGGTATCAGTTTGCCATCAATGGACAGACGGGGAAGATGGTAGGAGAGCTGCCTGTGGACAAGGGAGCTTTCTGGAGATATTTATGCGGATTTACGGCGATTGGGACGGTGGTATGTTCCATCCTTGGAATCTTGCTGTTTGGAGGTGTGCTGTGATGGAAAGAAGGGGGAAAATTACGGCAGGGATTACCTTTGCGATTGTTTTTCTTATTACAGGTGTTCTTTCTGTCGTGTGTCCGGACCTGTTTGGCGGGGTATGCTATACCGAAGTATCTGCGGCAGGAAAGGTTTCGGAATTTACCGGATGGGTCCAGGATGATGCGGGGCTTCTGACGGACGATGAGGAAGAAGCGCTGGAGAAGGAGTGTGCCAGGGTATCAGAGATCCACGGTGCAGGGGTCTACATAGCCACGACACCGGATTTTGGCAGCGGGGATATCAAGGACTGGCAGCGCCGGATATTTACGGAATACGGGCTTGGAGCTGACTGCGGTGACAGCGGGGTGATGCTTGCCGTTAGTATGGCAGCACGTGACTGGGGGCTGGTTGGATTCGGGACGTCACAGGAAGCATTTACTACATACGGCAGGGAGCGGATGGGAGAGCTGATCCTTGAAGATCTGTCGGACGGTGAGTTCTACGATGCATTTAGCCGGTATGTATCCATGGCGGATGATTATCTGACGGCATACGAAGAAGGGAAGCCATATACAGAGGATCATCATTACGGAGAGGGGTGGAAGATACCGCTTATTATCGGGATATCTTTCCTGTTGTCGCTTACGGTATCACTGATTATTGTACTGTCCTGGAAGAAGAGTATGAATACACGGGTCAGAAAGGACGGAGCGATGGAGTATCTGCGGGAAGGAAGTTTCCGCCTGACCAATCAGGCAGACCGGTTCCTGTACCATACGGTAAGCAGGACGAAGCGTCAGAAGGAAAGCAGTTCAGGCAGCGGAGGCGGCAGCATGCACTCCGATCATTCCGGAACCAGCGGGAAGTTCTGAGATGCCGGAAGGAATGTGTTGCAGTAACAATAGTTGTATCAGGGTGTTTTGCCGTACCAGGGGCGAAGCACGGGCAGAGTATTTATCGAGAAAAGGAGACAGATTATGGGATTAATCAAAGCAGCATGGAGTGCAGCAGGCGGAGCGCTTGCAGATCAGTGGAAGGAATATTTTTATTGTGATGCGATGGATGCGGATGTATTGGTGGTAAAGGGCTCAAAGCGCGTGTCAGGCCGTTCCTCTAACAAAAAGGGAGAAGATAACGTGATCACGGACGGTTCTCACATTGCCGTGGCGAACGGACAGTGTATGATAATCGTGGAGGAAGGTAAGGTAATCGATGCATGCGCGGAGCCGGGAGCCTATACTTACGATACAGGGACCAGCCCGTCTGCGTTCGGCGGTTCTTTTGTGGAAGGACTTAAGGGAGTGGCAAAGGAAGCATGGAGACGTTTTGAATTCGGCGGCGGTGCAGGAAGAGATCAGAGGATCTATTATGTGAATATCAAAGAGATTCCGGGAAATAAATACGGTACGCCAAACCCGGTGCCGTTTCGCGTGGTAGACCGCAATATCGGCCTGGATGTGGACATTTCCGTGCGCTGTAACGGTGAGTATTCTTATCGGATCGTGAATCCTATGGTATTCTACGCTAATGTCTGCGGCAATGTGGGCTATGTCTATACAAGGGATCAGATCGATTCTATGTTAAAGTCAGAACTTCTGACGGCGCTGCAGCCGGCGTTTGCAAGAATCTCAGAGATGGGAATCCGCTATAGTGCGCTGCCGGGACATACCATGGAATTGTCGGATGCGTTAAATGAAGTCTTGTCGAAGAAGTGGACGGAGCTTAGAGGAATTATGATCTATTCTCTTGGGGTCAACAGCGTCACGGCTTCCAGGGAAGACGAGGATATGATCAAGCAGCTTCAGAAGTCGGCTGTAATGCGGGATCCCAATATGGCGGCGGCGACGCTTGCCGGTGCACAGGCTGATGCCATGCGTATGGCCGCAGGCAATACGGGCGGGGCGATGTCAGGATTCATGGGGATGGGTATGGCCCAGCAGGCAGGCGGTGCGAATCTGCAGAACCTGTACGCCATGGGACAGCAGCAGAGCGCATCGGTGCAGGCGCAGGCACCGGCACCGGAGGGAGAAGCAGGGTCCTGGACTTGTGCCTGCGGAGCGTCCGGTAATACAGGCAAATTCTGTGTAGAATGCGGCGCGCCAAGACCAAGCCAGGCGATGGGATGGACCTGCCCGTCCTGCGGTACGGTGAACAAAGGAAAATTCTGTTCGGAATGCGGGAAGGCGAAACCGTGATGCACTGTGAATGTCTGATCGTTGATGATGAGAGAGTGCTTGCCGACAGTACGGCAGAATATTTTAACCTGTTTGGAGTTAAGACATCGGTCGTCTACAGCGCCCTGGAATGCCGGAAATTCTTCGAGGAAAATGAGGCAGAACTGGTGCTGCTCGACATTAATCTTGGTGACGGCAGCGGGTTTGAGCTGTGTAAAGAGCTTCGCAGGAAGACCGAAATTCCGATTCTTTTCATCTCTGCGCGGACAAGTGACGACGACAAGATCGTTGCGCTGAATATCGGAGGCGACGACTATGTGCAGAAGCCCTATTCTCTCGGCGTCCTTCTGGCGAAGGTGAGGGTAGTGCTTAAGCGTTGCAGGCAGAGCGCCGGCAGCAGATATTCAGAGGGTGGATATTCTGATGGGAGGCTTGCAGTAGATCCTCACGCGAAGCAGGTAACAGTGGAGGGGAGGCCTGTGAAGCTCACGGCACTGGAATATAAGCTGTTGTCTTACTTGATTCAGAATGCGGACAGGGTTGTATCGAAACAGGAGTTGTTCGAAAAGGTGTGGGAGAACCGGTTCACAGGAGACGGAACGCTGAATGTACATATCCGTAAGATTCGGGAGGCTATCGAGCGCAGTCCGGGGAATCCTGAGTACATCATTACTGTCTGGGGCGACGGTTACAGATTCGAGGGAGGGCATCAGTGAGGAAACAAACTTTTCTGATCGGTATGTTACTTATATTTGCAGCAGAGATTGCCGCCCTTGTTTTCGTTGTATGCAGGGATCCGGATTTTTTAAGGGACGCTGTGGAGATTAATGAAGTGGTGCAGTCTGTAAGGGAAGACTGGGGCCAAATGGCAGCCCACACGAACCGGACAGGCCTTGATTATACGGTCCTTGATAAGGACGGGAATCTGGTATTTGCTACAAGACGCGGGTTAAGCGAGAGTGTGAATTCGGCCGTGATCCACGGTGATACGATCCTGGATATTGAATCCGGCGGGAGTGTGGTCGGAAAAGTCCTGATCTATGATAACAGCTTGCAGATTCTTAAGAGGCAGAAGCAGACGGCAGCCGCCATTATGGCGGCTGCCATAATCTTGCAATGCGCGGTCTGCATGGGATATATGGTTTATCTGAACCGCAGGATCATCAGACCTTTTTGGAAGTTAAGGGAATTTGCCAGGCGGGTTGCGGGGGGGAATCTTGACATTCCTCTTTTGATGGACAGAGAGAATCTTTTTGGGGCATTTACAGAGAGCTTTGATCTGATGCGCACGGAACTTAGGAAGGCTCGGCTTGCCGAGGCGAAAGCGAACGAGAGCAAGAAGGAGCTTGTAGCGAAGCTGTCCCATGATATTAAGACACCGGTTGCAAGTATCAAGGCGGTCTCGGAAGTGGGGATTGCACTTGCGGGAAATGAAAAGGACAAGAATCACTATTCTCAGATCATTGCCAAAGCAGACCAGATCAATACGCTTGTTACGAATCTGTTTACAGCGACATTAGAAGAGCTTCAGAAGCTTGCGGTAATTCCTGCGGATATGGAGAGCAGGGAGCTTGAGGGGGTCCTTAAGGGAGCAGATTATCTGAACAGAGGAACATTTTCAGATATTCCGGATTGCCTGCTGTATGCAGACCGGCTTCGGCTTCAGCAGGTGTTTGATAATATTTTTATGAATTCATATAAATATGCAGATACCGGAATCGAAGTATCCATATCTAAGGAAGACGAATACCTCTCTGTTAATATCGAGGATGGGGGAGGCGGTGTCGGCAGTGAAGAACTGCTACTGCTGAAAGAGAAATTCTGGCGCGGCAGCAATGCAAAGCATAAGGAAGGAGCAGGGCTGGGTCTCTATCTGGCAGATTATTTTATGAAGGAGATGCAAGGGACACTTACCGTGGAGAATGGATGCCGGGGATTAAAGGTGACGGTAAGGATAAGGCTTAGCGGGAAGATTTAAGGAAGATTTAAGGATTGCCTAAAGGCATTTAAGATTTTAACGGGTAAGATAGGAGGTGACAGAAGGGAGGTTTCTGATTAATGAAGGAAATATTATTGAAGGCCGGCAGCTTAAGTAAATCATTTTCTACCGGCGGAATGATGCAGCATGTTCTCAGGAATATCGATCTTGAACTTTACCGGGGGGATTTTACCGTGATCATGGGAGCGAGCGGTGCAGGAAAATCGACGCTTCTCTATGCGCTCTCAGGGATGGATACGCCGACGCTTGGTACGATCACATTTGCAGGTGAAGTCATATCTGATCTGAGTCAGGACGGGCTTGCGGTATTCAGGCGCAGGCATTGCGGATTTGTATTTCAGCAGATCTATCTGATCGACGGGATGAGCGTTATGGATAATGTGCTTTCCGCAGGACTTCTTGTAAATAAGGATAAAAAGGCTTTGGTTGGACGCGCCGAAGAACTATTTGAAGCGGTAGGTATCACTGAAAAGACACAGAAGAAATTTCCCGCGCAGCTATCCGGGGGAGAAGCGCAGCGGGTCGGAATCGTCCGTGCGCTGATCAATTCCCCGGAAATCTTGTTTGCTGACGAGCCTACGGGTGCGCTGAATTCAAGGACAGGGCTTGATGTCCTGGATATGCTTACAAAGTTTAACGGACAGGGACAGAGTGTGGTCATGGTAACGCATGATATGCGCTCGGCGCGCCGGGGGAACCGGATTCTGTATCTGAGGGACGGTGCGATACTGGGAGAATGTAACCTGGGTAAGTACGTGCACGGAGACAGGAAGCGCCATGAAGAATTATCAGCGTTTCTTGCGGAAATGGGGTGGTAGCATGAGAAAGAGCTTTTTGATTGCGCGCTCTAATCTTCGCAGGGCAAAGGGGCAGACAGCGGCGATTCTTGTGTTGATTCTGGCGGCATCCGTCATGATGAATCTGTGGCTGATGCTGTCTATGGATTATAAGAGTAATTTTGACCGTTATCATGACAGGCTTAACGCCGAGCATGTGACCCTTGTGTTAAATGGCGAGGCGGACGGGCTTAGAGAATATGTCTCAGAGACGATCGAGAAGGATAAGGATACGGTGGAGTATTGTATAGATGAGGCGCTTTCTATGGTGGGTTCCTTTTCGTATAACGGCGGTGAAGTCAATACGGATTTTGTGATTCTCGAAAAACAGAAAGCTCTGAAGCGGACGGTCGGGACGATCGAGATCGTGGAGGAAGGGGCATATTCAAGCGGAGTTTATCTTCCTATGCTCTATGGTATGGAACACGGATATTCGGTGGGCGACAAGATCCGTATCACAATCGGGAGCAATGAGGTGAGTTATACGGTATGCGGATTCCTGAACAGTGTCATGGCAGGTTCACATAACTGTTCTATGAGCGCCCTGCTGCTCACAGAGGATCTGTACAGGGAGCTTGAGGAGAAGGGATATGCACCGGAGTCTCTGTTGGTTTCTGTACGGATCCGCGACAAAGCGAAAAGTGAGGATTATGAAGCAGCTCTTAAAAATGCGGTGTCTTCACGGTATCCGGATATTCGTACATTAAGTAATTCCTATACGTTAGTATCTTCTTCGCGCTATATTTCTCAGATGGTGTGTGCAGGAGTTGTCAGCGCAATGGCGTTTCTGATCACACTGATCGCACTGGTTGTAATTGCTTCCAATGTCATTCATTATATTCAGGAGAATATGAAGAGCCTTGGTGCGTTAAAGGCAATCGGATACAAAAGCGGCCAGATCATCGGTGCCCTTTTACTGCAGTTTGTAGGGATTACTTTGATCACGTCTTTTGCGGGCGTCGGATTATCTTACTGCCTGTTCCCGGCGGTCAATGAGATGATGATATCACAGACCGGGATCCCCTATGAAGTCAGGTTCCTGCCGATTCCTGCCTTGATTGTGGCTGCATCTTTGGGAGGAACGGTTACACTTGCGGTATGGCTTGCGTCACGCCGGATCAGGAAGATCGACCCCATCGCCGCGCTGCGTCAGGGAGTTCAGACGCATAATTTCAGGCGTAATCATATTCCGCTTGCGCATACCCGGATGCCCCTCACCCTTTCTCTTGCCTTTAAGACAACTCTTTCAGGGATGAAGCAGAATGTCACGGTCTGCATTACGATGCTGGTTCTTTCCCTGGTGGGAGTGTTCGCGGGGGTTATGGTGGAGAATATGATTGTGGATATGCAGCCTTTTATCCATCTGATCGTGGGAGAGACAGCGGATTCCTGTATCAGTGTCAGGGAAGAAATTGAGGATGAATTCAGACGGTGGGTGAAGGAGCAGAAGAGTGTCGAGAAGGTCTATCTGTATCACTCGGAAGAAGTGCGTCACAAGGACGGAATTGCATTAATGGCGACAATGTCGGATGATTTCTCGGATGTAAACAATCAGGATGTGTGTATTGAGGGGAGGTACCCCCGATATGAGAATGAGACGGCAATTGCAGTCAAATATGCCAAAGAGAACGGATTTCAGGTTGGGGATGTAATTACGCTGACTGCAGAGGGAAAAGAAGCGGAATACATTATCTCCGGATTTACCCAGATCAGCAATAATCTGGGGAAGGACTGTCTGCTGTCCCGTGCCGGTTATGAACGGATGGGAGAACTTAAGAATGTCAATTATTATATCAATCTTGCAGAGGGGACAGATATCGATGCATTCCATGAGAAAGTGAACAATCGGTTTGGCAAGGAGGTCAACGCGGCTATCAATGTTCAGGCCGTATTGGAAGGGTCATCGACTGTCTATGTCACGCTTATGACGATAATCGTCATCGCGATCCTGGTTTTAAGCGGGATCGTCATTGCATTCGTGCTGTACCTCCTTGTCCGTACGATGCTGACGAGTAAGAAGCAGGATTACGGAGTCTTGAAGGCGCTTGGATTCACGACGGGGCAGTTGATTCTGCAGACTGCATTCAGCTTTATGCCTGCGGTTATTATCTCAACGGCTGTGGGGATTACAGTCAGCGCTATGGTAATTAATTCTTTGATTGCTCTGTTTTTAAAGGGAATCGGTATCGTAAAATGCACTTTCACAGTTCCGGCAGGATTTGTCACGGCAGCAGGCATTGGACTGATCTTATTTACCTTCATGACGGTTTGCGTATTGTCGCTGCGGATAAAGAAGATCGTTCCAAGGGCGCTGCTGGCAGGGGATTAGATAGAGACCCGCGGGGGATGTCTTATCTTTGATAGATCTGTTTTAAATATTCCATTTTGGATGACAGGTTTGCCATTAGAAGATCCGCCACCGTGACTGCTGCCATGGATTCGACGACGACGACGGCTCTGGGTACGATTACCGGGTCATGGCGTCCGGTGACAGTAATACTTGTGTTTTTCCCATTACGGTCCACCGTCTTCTGCTCCTTAGAGATAGAAGGGGTGGGCTTTATTGCGGCCCGCAGAATGATCCGGCTTCCGTCGCTTAAGCCCCCGAGTGTTCCGCCGGCATGGTTTGTCCTCTTTAAAATCCGGTCTTTGCCGGCATAGAAGGTGTCGTTGTTCGTGATTCCTGTTGCACCGGCAACTAAGAAACCGTCGCCGATCTCCACACCCTTTACCGCACCGATCGACATTACTGCTTTGGCAAGATTCGCATCCAGTTTGTCAAAGACTGGTTCACCTATACCTGCCGGCATACCGTCGATGACACACTCGATGATACCGCCGGAGGAATCCTGATTTTTCAGACAGTTGTCCAGGTAACTGATGGCAGTTTCGGCATATTCGCTATTAGGCATATACAGCGGATTAGCAAGGATGCAGTCATAATCATAATCGGATTCAGGTACCGAGATATTGCCGATTGCTTTTGTGTAAGCGGTGATGTTGATTCCAAGCTGTGAGAGAAGCCGGGATGCCACAGCGCCGGCGGCGACGCGTCCGATGGTTTCTCTTCCAGAGGATCTGCCGCCTCCGCGGTAATCCCGGAATCCATACTTGGCGTCAAAGGTGTAATCGGCATGTCCCGGCCGGTAGCAGTCCCTGATCTTGCCGTAGTCTCTGGAACGCTGGTCTTGATTGCGTACCATAAGGGAGATCGGTGTGCCGGTGGTCTTTCCCTCGAAAATTCCGGAGAGTATCTCTGCGTTGTCAGATTCATTTCTTGCTGTAGTATATCTGTTCTGGCCGGGTTTCCGGCGGTCTAAGAATCTCTGTATATCTTCTTCGGACAGGGGAAGTCCTGCAGGGCAGCCGTCGATGATTACGCCGATTGCCGTTCCGTGGGATTCCCCCCAGGTGGTGATAGAAAATGAAGTTCCATAAGTTGATCCAGCCATAGATGAAAGTCTCCTTCTTAAGTTTTAGTTTGAAATATTTTAGCATATACTCTTGTTATATGGAAGAGAAATGAAATATGTAATTGTAATATATTTGTAATATTGCTGCAATATCTTCAGGAAATATTCATTATTTTTTTCGCTATTTTTCCTGTACTTTTGAATATATGCATATTATAATGTATAAGTGTGAAATTTTTTCAGAGGAGTAGAGTTGATGAGTAACAGGGATGATGAGTATGAAGTTCCGCGTAAAAAGAAAGCTCGTAAAGAGCGCCCTGACGGCGTTGATATATCTTCTCATGATTATATTGCTGGAGCAGCCGGGACATCCGCAGGACAGATAAAGGATAAAAAGGATCATCCTTCGGCAGAGCGCAGGAAGAACAAAGGCCAGACGGGTACGTCTGAAAGCCGCAGAAAAAGCGGATCTTCAATAGAAGGTCAGGAAAAACGCAGGAAAAGCGGATCTTCAACAGAAGGTCAGGGAAAACGCAGGAAAAGCGGATCTTCAACAGAAGGTCAGGAAAAGCGCAGGAAAAGCGGATCTTCAACAGAAGGTCAGGAAAAGCGCAGAAAAAGCGAACCCTTAAAAGAAACGCAGGAAACGCAGGAAAAGCGTGATTCAGGGAATGAAGCGGACATAAAGGTAAGTGCGGGGGATGGTAATCAGGAGAAGAGGACAAGAAAGAACCCTTCAGGGGAGGAACTAAGAAAGCCGGGAAAGAGGAATCTTAGGGAAGAGATCCGGACAGATGCCCTTGCAGAAGCTGACAAAGGTCAGGAGGAGACTGGCAGCAGGGTGAGACGCAGGGGGAAGAGAATGGAAGAGATCGACGATTACAAAGAGGATGAGATGGGGAAGAAGAGTAAGAAGAAAAAAGGGAAAAAGATTGCATTGATTGCACTTGGCAGCGTCGTTGGCATACTGGCGGCGGTGTATATTGCAGGTGCGGTATATTTTAACAGTCATTTTCTGTTTTTTACGGAGATTAACGGAACTGATTTTTCCTTTAAGAATGTAGAGCAGGTTGAAGATTACATGAAGAAGCAGGTGTCGGACTATACTCTGACTCTGGAAGAGTCCGACGGCGGCCGGGAACAGATCAGCGGCAGTGATATCTCAATCGAGTATACGAACGGAAAGCAGCTTGAAAAGATCATGGAAGACCAGGATAATCTTCTGTGGATCAAGTCGCTGTGGGAACATCCGAAGATTGAATCGGAGATCGGTGTCAAGTATGATGAGGCAGCATTGGCGCAGGTGATTTCGGGTCTGAAATGCATGAATCCGGAGAATCAGACGCCGCCGGCAGATGCCCGGCCGGAGTTTCAGGAAGGGCAGTTCGTGGTTATACCGGAAGTTGTCGGAACACAGATCAACACAGAAGTATTTAATACAAAGGTAGCAGAGGCGATCAATGGTTTCCAGACAACATTGAAGCTTTCGGATAACGGATGCTACACAATGCCGAGATTTGTATCGGATTCGCCGGAAGTGATCGCTGCAAAGGATGCGATGAATACGTATCTCCGTGCGAATATCACATATGATTTTAATCCGAATACGGAAGTGGTGGATGCGTCGGTCATCTCCCAGTGGGTGAAGGTTGACGGTGATATGAATGTGACGTTTGATGAAGAAGCGGTGAGAGCCTATGTGCAGTCTCTGGCTGATAAGTATAACACCAAAGGAAGGCCAAGGAGTTTTACCACGGCAACGGGCAATGTGGTGACTGTAGAAGGCGGCAGCTATGGATGGCAGATCGACCAGGCGGCAGAATATAATGCACTGATTGCGAACATTCAGAATGGAGAGACTGTGACGAGGGAGGCAAATTATGCCAGCCGTGCGGCATCCCACGGTGGGAACGATGTCGGCAGCACCTATGCGGAAGTCGACCTGTCGGCGCAGCAGATGTATTTTATCCAGAACGGACAGGTCGTACTGCAGTCAGGTTGTGTTACGGGCAATCCCAACAGAGGAAATGCCACACCGCAGGGAGTGTATTCTCTTGCATATAAGGCGTTGGATCAGACTTTAAGAGGAACAAAGAAACCGGACGGTACTTATGAGTACGAGACTCCGGTGAAGTACTGGATGCCGTTTAACGGAGGAATCGGATTCCATGACGCAACATGGCAGTCATCATTCGGCGGAAGCAGGTACCAGACCAACGGTTCCCACGGATGTGTGAACCTGCCGTATGACATTGCAGGTCAGCTGTATAATCTGATATCCGCCGGAATGCCGGTTGTCTGTCATTATTAATTTGGAGAAGGCTATGTATGAGTTGATAACAAGAGACGGCCTTGCTAAAAGAGGAAGATTGCATACGGTACATGGGGTCATAGAGACCCCTGTATTTATGAATGTGGGAACGGCGGCAGCTATCAAGGGAGCCGTGTCTACAATGGATCTTAAGGAGATTGGAACACAGGTGGAGCTTTCCAATACTTATCATCTTCATGTCCGGCCGGGCGATGAGGTGGTGAAGAAGCTTGGAGGGCTTCACAAATTTATGGTTTGGGACAGGCCGATCCTTACAGATTCCGGAGGATTTCAGGTCTTTTCTCTGGCAGGCTTAAGAAAGATCAAAGAAGAGGGAGTTTATTTTAATTCTCATATTGACGGGCGCAAGATATTTATGGGACCGGAAGAGAGCATGCAGATACAGTCCAACTTAGCTTCCACGATTGCGATGGCATTCGATGAATGTCCGTCCAGTGTGGCGGACAGAGAATATATCGAGAAGTCGGCAGAACGAACGGCAAGATGGCTTATTCGCTGTAAAGAAGAGATGTCCCGCCTGAATCAGCTGCCGGATACAATTAACCGGCACCAGATGTTATTTGGGATCAACCAGGGCGGGATCTATGAGGATATCAGGATCCGCCACGCCAGGGAGATTACGAAGCTTAATCTGGACGGCTATGCAATAGGAGGTCTTGCCGTCGGAGAGTCCCATGAGGATATGTACCGGATCCTTGACGCAGTTGTGCCTCATCTTCCGGTAGAAAAACCGGTATATCTGATGGGGGTGGGAACTCCTGCGAATATTCTGGAGGCTGTAGAGCGGGGAGTGGACTTCTTTGATTGTGTTTATCCAAGCCGTAACGGACGGCACGGACATGTATACACGAACCATGGGAAATTAAATCTTTTCAATGCGAAGTATGAGCTGGATGAAGGACCGATCGAGGAGGGCTGTCAGTGCCCGGCATGCAGGACTTATTCCAGGGCTTATATCAGGCATCTTTTGAAAGCAAAAGAGATGCTGGGGTTAAGATTGTGTGTCCTTCATAATCTGTATTTCTATAATACTATGATGGAAGAGATCCGTCATGCGATCGAGGAAGGCAGCTATCAGGAGTATAAGGCAAAAAAGCTTGAGGGTATGAAAATTGAATGAAAAAGCTGTAAAATTTCTAAAATTACTTGATGAATGACAGATTATTGTGTATGATAGGAACAGTGTTTTATTACAGACAGATATTAGGAGGAAAGATTATGTACGCATTGGCTACACAGAGCGCAGGAGGAAGCTGGGCATTACTGATCGTTGTATATGCAGTTATTTTCGGCGGTTTTTATTTTATCTTTTTGAGACCTCAGAAGAAGGAACAGAAGAGGGTTCAGGCCATGATCGCCGAGATGGAAGTGGGAGATACCGTACTTACGACAAGCGGCTTCTATGGGGTGATTATTGATATCAGTGACAGTGATGTGATCGTAGAGTTTGGAAGTAACCGAAATTGCCGTATTCCGATGCAGAAAGCAGCGATTGCCCAAGTGGAGAAGGCAACGGCAGAATAAGAGAGGATGGGCAGGAAGAGTATGATTGAGAATGAATTAACTACTCTGATTCAGACAAAATTCGGGAAAAGTTTACAGGATGCAAGTGACAGGGAATTATATTACGGCCTGCTTGCATTCACGAAGGAAAGATTAAAAGAGACACCGTGCATCACGGGAGAGAAGAAATTATATTATATTTCCGCAGAGTTTTTGATTGGGAAGCTGCTGTCTAACAATCTGATTAATCTGGGGATCTATGACGAAGTTGCTGAATTATTGAAGAAGAACGGCAGAGAATTATCAAGAATTGAGGAGATAGAACCGGAGCCTTCCTTAGGAAATGGAGGCCTTGGCAGACTGGCAGCGTGTTTTCTTGATTCTATTGCGACTCTGGGATTTTGCGGAGACGGTATCGGCCTGAATTATCATATGGGATTATTCCGCCAGGTATTCGAGGCGCATAAGCAGAAGGAAGTTCCTAATCCATGGATCGAGTCTGAATCCTGGTTAGAGGATACCGGCATCAGTTTCCAGGTTCCGTTTAAAGATTTTACATTGACATCAAAGCTCTATGATATCGATGTGGCAGGGTATGAGAATGGAAAGAACAAGCTGCACCTGTTTGATGTGGAAAGTGTGGATGAGAGTATCATTCAGGATGGAATATCCTTTGACAAACGCGATATCAGCAGGAATCTGACACTTTTCTTATACCCGGATGACAGCGACTGGGCAGGTAATTTGCTTCGTATCTATCAACAGTATTTCATGGTTTCCAACGGTGCTCAGCTGATCCTGAAGGAATGCGAGGACAAGGGATACGACCTTCGTAAGCTCCATGAGCATGTGGCGATTCAGATTAATGATACCCATCCGTCCATGGTAATTCCGGAGCTGATCCGTCTGTTGGTTCAGAAACAGATTGATTTTAATGAGGCGATTGAGATTGTCCAGAAGACCTGTGCATATACCAATCACACGATTCTTGCGGAAGCGCTGGAGAAATGGCCTCTTGACTATCTGGAGCAGGTGGCGCCGCAGATTGTGCCGATTATTAAGGATCTGGATGCACGCATGAAAGGGCGGTATCAGGATCCGAGAGTAGCGATTATAGACGGACAGAACAGAGTGCATATGGCACACATGGACATTCATTTTGGACACAGTGTCAACGGTGTGGCGGCTCTGCACACAGAGATCCTGAAGAATTCAGAACTGAAGCCCTTTTATGACATTTATCCGGAGAAGTTCAACAATAAGACCAACGGAATCACGTTCCGCAGATGGCTTTTGCACTGCAACAAGGAACTTGTGAAGTGGGTTGATAAGTATACGGAGGAAGATTTCAGGCAGGATGCGAACAGGCTCAGCGGGCTGCTGTGCCATATGGATGACGACAGTGCTTTGGAAGAGCTTCTTAAGGTGAAGCATACGAAAAAGGTGCAGCTGGCAGAATATCTGAAGGAAACCCAGGACCTGGAGATCAATCCGGATTCTATTTTCGATATTCAGGTGAAACGTCTGCATGAGTATAAGCGCCAGCAGATGAATGCGCTGTATGCCATTTACAAATATCTGGAGATCAAGGCTGGCAAGAAGCCGGCGACACCGATCACCATGATCTTTGGGGCAAAAGCGGCGCCGGCATATGCCATTGCCAAGGATATCATCCATCTGATTTTGTGCCTTAAGGAGCTGATCGATAAGGACCCGGATGTGTCACCTTATCTGAAGGTTGTTATGGTAGAGAATTATAATGTGACCATGGCAGAGCATCTGATTCCGGCATGTGATATCTCGGAGCAGATATCTCTGGCGTCCAAAGAGGCATCGGGTACCGGTAACATGAAATTCATGCTGAACGGAGCCGTGACGCTTGGGACGGAGGACGGAGCAAATGTAGAGATCCACGAGCTTGTGGGGGATGAGAATATCTATATCTTCGGCGAGTCCAGCGAGAAGGTTATCGAGCATTATGCAAAGAGCAGTTACCGCGCTGCCGATTATTATATTGAAGATGATGAGATCCGGGAGTGGATCAACTTTATCATCAGCCCGGAGATGATGAGGATCGGCGATCCCTATCATTTGCTGCAGATCCATGCGGAGCTGATCTATAAAGACTGGTTTATGACACTGCTGGATCTGAAGGAGTACATTGCTGTGAAGAACCGTGCCTGTGAAGAGTATGCAGATCGGAAGGCATGGAGTAAGAAGATGTTAATAAATATCGCCAAGGCCGGTTATTTCTCATCAGACCGGACTATCGCAGACTACAATCAGGATATCTGGCATCTGAAATAATCTGATTTGACGGTAAATTAACTGGGACTATCGGGAAAGACTGGATTTCCTGATGGTCCCAGTATTGTTGTGGGGATGTGAAGCCCCTGTCAAGGAATGGAATAAGGGCGGGCAGCATAAGGTGAATGTAAAGGCATATTGGAAGAGAGGGCTTGCCCTATGAAGAAGCATACGGCCGTGGTGCTGTTATGTATGGCGCTTATTGCTGTCGGATTATTTCACGCGCCGAAAGACGTGAGGGAACTTTTGTATATGAGCGGTGCGGCGTCCAGGCAGGAGGCAGATACAGAAGAAGAGAAGGATACGGACGAAAAAGCTGAAGAAAAGAGCGACGGAAGCTCTGAGGGGGACTATATCAAGTGGGTGGAATTTCATGTGACCTGTGAGGCTATGAAACAGGCGTATCAGTACGACCTGGATACCTATGGGAAGGAAGTGCATCTGAACTGGGTGGACCTGTTGGCGTATCTGGGCGCGAGATACGGAGGGGACTTTACCAGATATGAGGAGAAAGACCTGGAAGAGATCTCGGAGATGTTGCTGTCAGGCAAGAAGACGATAGCCGACATGGCGGCAGATATGCAGTATTATACCTATTATCGGGAGGCGTATGGCGCAGTACTGGACGGCATGGTAGGGAAGTATGAGATAGAGGAGACTGCCAATTCGGGCACTTGGAAGAAGGTATACGGCCTGAAAGCGTTTCATCCGATCGCAAAAGGATTTCCCTACACGGATTATGATGATTTTGGAGTGTCCAGGACATACGGATATCGGCGGAACCATCTGGGGCATGATATGATGGGACAGGTGGGCACGCCGGTGATCGCGGTGGAATCCGGCTATGTAGCGGAGCTTGGATGGAATCAGTACGGCGGGTGGCGCGTCGGAATCAATAGTTTTGACGGAAAACGCTATTATTACTATGCTCATTTGAGAAAAGACCGCCCCTATGCAGAAGGTTTGAAAAAAGGAGATATCATACAGGCCGGAGATGTGATCGGATATATCGGAAGAACGGGATACAGCAGGGAGGAGAATGTCAACAATATAGACGAATATCATCTTCATTTTGGCCTGCAGCTGATCTTCGACGAGTCCCAGCGAGAGGGGAATCACGAGATCTGGGTCAGTTGTTATGAGCTGGTGAGGTTCTTATACCAGCATCAGTCAGAAGTGTCAAGAGACGATGCGACGAAGGAGTGGACGCGGAACTGCCAGATCAGGGACCCCAATGCCGTACAGTACAGCAAGCAGGGACAGGGCAGATAAGCCCTATCCCTGAACGCTGAACATATTTTCTACATAATCCTGCATTTCCCTGCGGCTTTTCATCTGGCGCGACCCATCTACGATTCGCTGCTGCTCATCCGGAGAAAGAGAGGCAAACTGCGTAAGGATGTCGGTATGCTGCGCCAGTGACATGGTAAAGCCAATGGGGAATTCATCCTGAAAAGTCATTGAACATCACCTCAAACTTAGTTTGCACAGAATTTGATAAAATATAACCGATATTTTAATTGGGGTTGATAATAGAACCTTAAAAGTTTATATTATTAAGGGATAAATTTGCAAAAAGGAGGAAAAATGGTGGGAAAACTAAAAAAAATCGAGTTGATAATCCTGGTAGTGTTGATTGTAGCTTTAGCAGGTGCGGTCGGTTATAAAGTATTTTTTTCAAAGAAAGAAGAGCCTGCAGCAAAGAAGGTGGAGACGGTCAGGGAAGTGGAGCCCAAAGAGGAAGCAGAGCCGGAGCCTGCGCCGGAACCAGAACCGGAGCCGGTGGAGATTCCGGTGAATTTTGAGGAATTGAAGGCACAGAATCCGGATGTCTATGCGTATATCGAGATACCGGGAACTCAGGTATCCTATCCGATCCTCCAGAGCGCGGACGGAAGTATCGATTATCTGAATACGACGCTTCAAAGAACCGGGGGGCTTCCGGGATCTATCTATACGGAAAATATCAGCAGTCAGGATTTTACGGATTTTAATACGGTGATCTATGGCCACAACATGAGAGATGGCTCCATGTTCGGCAGTCTTCATAATTTTGATAATGAGCAGTTTTTCAGGGAACATTCGGAGATTAATGTATACATGCCGGATAAGGCGATCAAATACCATATTTATGCCGCACGCTGGTTTGACGACAGGTATCTTCCGGTGAGCTATCCGTTTGAGACACCGGAGGGAAGGAATCAGTTTTTAAGCGATGTCAGGAATATCGGGCTTCAGCCTGCGTATTTTAATGATCAGTATACGCCTACGGAACAGGACTGCCTGATCACGCTGTCCACTTGTACGTCCAGCCCCACAAACCGTCTGTTCATCATCGGCGTGCGGGGTGAGACAAGACCGGCGGCGGGAGCGTCCGGCGCGGTGAATGCACAGGATGCGGCAGATCCCGCGGCAGCCGGTGCAGAGAATGCGCAAAATGCGGCAGATCCGGCAATTTAGTCAATTAAAGTCTTGAAACATGTAATAAAATAGGATATTATAGATGTTAAAGTTTTGACGGCTGACCAAAGAACTTGAATTCAGGAGGGAAGATGGATATGAATCTTAGAATCGGAGTGATCAAAGGCGACGGAATCGGACCGGAGATCGTTACAGAGGCCATGAAGGTACTTGACAAGGTTGCGGAAGTATATGGACATACCTGTGATTACACGCAGCTTTTGATGGGCGGGGCATCCATAGATGTACATGGAGTGCCGCTGACTGACGACACAGTGGCAGCAGCAAGGAGTTGTGATGCCGTATTGATGGGTTCGATCGGAGGGGATGCGAAGACCTCGCCGTGGTATCAGCTGGAACCGTCAAAGAGACCGGAAGCAGGGCTCTTAAGTATCCGTAAGGAGCTGAATCTTTTTGCGAATCTAAGGCCGGCGGTTCTCTATGACGAACTGAAGGGGGCCTGTCCGTTAAAGGAGGAGATCACAGAGGGCGGTTTCGATATGATGATCATGAGAGAGCTGACCGGAGGCCTGTATTTCGGTGAGCGCAAGACCGTCAGTGAGGGCGGAATCATGACGGCGTATGATTCTCTTACATATAATGAGAACGAGATCCGCAGGATTGCAAAGCGCGGCTTTGATATTGCCATGAAGCGCAGGAAGAAGGTTACCAGTGTGGACAAGGCGAATGTCCTGGATTCCTCCAGGCTCTGGAGAAAAGTAGTGGAAGAAGTCGCGGCGGACTATCCGGAGGTGACGCTTGAGCATATGCTGGTAGACAACTGCGCCATGCAGCTGGTGAAGGACCCGAAGCAGTTTGACGTGATCCTGACAGAGAATATGTTCGGAGATATCTTATCAGATGAGGCGAGTATGGTGACAGGGTCTATTGGAATGCTTGCAAGCGCAAGTCTGAATGAGACCAAATTCGGTCTCTATGAGCCAAGCGGCGGTTCGGCACCGGATATCGCAGGCAAAGGTATCGCCAATCCGATCGCGACGATCCTGTCTGCGGCGATGATGCTTAGATTCAGCTTTGATCTGGACCGTGAGGCGGATGCGGTCGAGAAGGCGGTTGCAAGGGTTTTGGAAGAAGGATATCGGACGATTGATATTATGTCTGATGGAAAAGAACAGGTCGGCACAGAGAAGATGGGCGACCTGATCGCAGGATATATTGGGTAGATTTCATTTGGATACGAGGAGGTATATGATGAGAAGTGATACAGTTACAAAAGGTAAACAGCAGGCGCCCCACCGTTCTTTATTTAATGCGTTAGGGCTGACTTTGGAGGAGATGGAGCGTCCCCTGGTAGGAATTGTAAGTTCATATAATGAGATTGTTCCGGGGCATATGAATCTGGACAAGATCGTCAACGCGGTAAAGCAGGGAGTGGCCATGGCAGGCGGTACGCCGATTGTATTTCCGGCTATTGCCGTATGTGACGGGATTGCCATGGGGCATCTTGGCATGAAGTATTCTCTGGTGACGAGGGACCTGATCGCGGACTCAACGGAAGCGATGGCGATCGCACACCAGTTTGACGCACTGGTCATGGTGCCCAACTGTGATAAGAATGTGCCTGGGCTTCTGATGGCAGCTGCAAGGATCAATGTGCCGACCATCTTCGTAAGCGGAGGCCCGATGCTCGCCGGTCATGTGAAAGGGAAGAAGACGAGTCTTTCCAGCATGTTTGAGGCGGTAGGAGCGAATGCGGCAGGTCTGATCACAGATGAAGATCTCTGTGAATTCGAGAATAAGACCTGTCCGACCTGCGGTTCTTGTTCCGGTATGTACACGGCGAACAGTATGAACTGCCTGACAGAGGTGCTTGGGATGGGGCTTGGCGGAAACGGGACTATTCCGGCGGTTTATTCTGCCAGGATTCGTCTCGCCAAGCAGGCAGGCATGAAGGTGATGGAGCTGTGGGAGAAGGATATCCGGCCAAGAGATATTATGACAGAGAAGGCGATTCTGAATGCGCTCACCGTGGATATGGCTCTTGGCTGTTCTACCAACAGTATGCTGCACCTTCCGGCCATTGCCCATGAGATCGGTATGGATTTTGAGATTGATTTCGCGAACGGAATCAGTGAGAAGACGCCGAACCTCTGCCATCTGGCGCCGGCAGGCCCGACATACATGGAAGACCTGAATGAGGCGGGCGGTGTCTATGCGGTCATGGCAGAGTTGAATAAGAAGGATCTGCTCTATACGGACTGCATGACCGTCACGGGCAAGACTGTAGGGGAAAATATTAAGAATGCGGTCAACAAGGACCCGGAAGTGATCCGGCCGATCGAGAATCCTTATACACCGACAGGCGGACTTGCCGTATTGAAAGGCAATCTTGCACCGGACGGCAGCGTGGTGAAGCGTTCGGCAGTGGTAGAAGAGATGCTGGTACATGAAGGTCCGGCCAGAGTGTTCGACTGTGAGGAGGATGCCATCGATGCGATCAAGGGCGGAAAGATCGTGGCAGGTGACGTGGTTGTGATCCGTTACGAAGGGCCAAAGGGCGGACCGGGCATGAGAGAGATGCTCAATCCGACCTCCGCGATAGCAGGAATGGGACTTGGCTCCAGTGTGGCGCTGATCACGGACGGACGGTTCAGCGGCGCTTCCAGAGGGGCGTCTATCGGCCATGTGTCTCCGGAGGCGGCAGTAGGAGGACCGATCGCACTGGTGGAAGAGGGAGATATCATCAAGATCGATATTCCGGGTCTTAAGCTGGAACTTGATGTATCAGATGAAGAGCTGGCGAAGAGAAGAGAGGCCTGGAAGCCGAGAGAGCCGAAGGTTACGACCGGTTATCTGGCAAGGTATGCTGCTATGGTAACTTCCGGCAACAGAGGAGCCATCCTCACCGTGCCCGGCAAGTAAGGCCATAATAATATAAGATCTGCAGAACGGCCCTAGTACATCGTTGCATTAATTATTGAGTAATAAGCACTTGCTATCCGCGCCATCTGCACGCCTTCGAAGCTAGACGTAGCCCGCTACGTCGTCGCTTCGCAGACGCACAGCTGACACGAATATCAAGCACTATTACTTCAAGATTAATGCAACGATGTACTAGAAGGTACGTTTGGCGGATACAATACAGAGAACAGGAGAATGACAGATATGCAGTTGACAGGATCAGAGATATTAATCGAGTGCCTGAAAGAACAGGGTGTGGACACCGTATTCGGATATCCGGGCGGTGCGATTCTGAATGTATACGATGAATTATACAAACACAGCGATGAGATTACGCATATCCTGACTTCCCATGAACAGGGAGCCGCCCATGCGGCTGACGGATATGCAAGAGCAACAGGAAAGGTCGGAGTGTGCTTTGCTACCAGCGGACCGGGGGCGACGAATCTTGTTACGGGGATTGCCACCGCATATATGGATTCCATCCCGATCGTGGCGATCACTTGTAATGTAGGGGTCAGTCTTCTGGGAAAAGACAGTTTCCAGGAAATTGACATTGCAGGAGTGACAATGCCGATCACAAAGCATAATTATATAGTAAAGGATGTAAATAACCTTGCAGATACCATCCGGAAGTCCTTCGCTATCGCGAAGAAGGGAAGACCGGGTCCGGTCCTGATCGACATTCCGAAGGATGTGACTGCGAATAAGGCAGAATATATCAGAAAAGTGATCGAGCCGGCGGTTCCTTCCAGGGAGATTGACGAATCGGAGATCAGCGAGGCACTTAAGCTGATTACGGAATCTAAAAAACCATATATCTTTGTGGGCGGCGGAGCGATTCTCTCGGATGCCAGTGAAGAACTATATACATTTGTGAAGAAGGTAGATGCACCGGTAACCGATTCCCTGATGGGCAAGGGGGCATTTCCGGGTACGGACCCGCTCTATACCGGGATGCTGGGAATGCATGGAACGAAGACATCGAATTACGGTGTCAGCGAATGCGATCTTCTGGTCGTAGTCGGCGCAAGATTCAGTGACCGTGTGACCGGCAACGCGAAGAAATTTGCAAGTAATGCGAAGATCCTGCAGTTCGATATTGATCCTGCGGAGATGGATAAGAATGTGCTGATCACGCAGGGAGTGACCGGTGATATCCGCACGGTGCTTCATATCCTGAACGGGAAATTAGAACAGCAGGAGCATAAGGCGTGGATTGAAAAGATTATGGAGTATAAAGAGCGTTATCCGTTAGCCTATCATCCGGAGATCCTTACCGGCCCTTATGTGGTGGAGGAGATCTACCGTCAGACGAAGGGAGATGCCATTGTGGTAACCGAGGTCGGACAGCATCAGATGTGGGCGGCACAGTTCTACCGGTATACGAGGCCAAGGACCCTGCTTACATCCGGCGGCCTGGGAACCATGGGGTATGGCCTTGGAGCGGCGCTTGGGGCGAAGACGGGCATGCCGGATAAGGTTGTTGTCAATATCGCGGGAGACGGATGCTTCCGTATGAATATGAACGAGATCGCGACGGCAGTGCGCCATAATATCCCGGTGATCCAGGTCGTTATCAATAACCATGTGCTTGGAATGGTGAGACAGTGGCAGAATCTGTTCTATGGACAGCGTTATTCGGCAACGGTGCTGAATGACGCGGTGGACTTTGTGAAGTTTGCCGAGGCGATGGGAGCCGAAGGAATCCGTGCGACAACGCAGGAAGAGTTTCAGACAGCCTTGGCAAGGGCGCTGACCCTTGGTAAACCGGTGGTAATTGACTGTCAGATCAATCCGGATGACAAGGTATGGCCGATGGTGGCGCCGGGCAAGGCGATCAGCGAAGTATTTGACGAGAAAGATCTGGAAGAGGGAGAATAGATCCCCTATAGCAGCAGTATAAGGCAGAGTTAGAAAATGGAGGAGTAATTATGAGCAGAGTGTACAATTTTTCAGCAGGACCTGCGGTATTGCCGGAGGAAGTGCTAAAGGAAGCGGCAGAAGAGATGTTGGACTATCAGGGAACCGGGATGTCCGTGATGGAAATGAGTCACCGCTCGAAGGCATACAAAGATATCATCGAGGAGGCAGAGGCCGACCTTCGTGATCTGATGGGAATCCCGGATGATTATGAGGTACTGTTCCTGCAGGGCGGGGCATCACAGCAGTTTGCCATGATTCCCATGAACCTGATGAAGAATAGGGTGGCGGATTATATTGTGACCGGGCAGTGGGCGAAGAGGGCAAGCGAAGAGGCAAAAAAGTACGGGAAAGTCAATATTGCAGCCTCCTCCGCAGATAAGACCTTTTCTTATATTCCGGACTGCAGTGACCTTCCGATCTCAGAAGACGCAGATTATGTGTATATCTGTGAGAATAATACTATTTACGGAACCAAATACAAGGAGCTGCCGAATACTAAGGGAAAGACGCTGGTGGCGGATGTCTCTTCCTGCTTTTTGTCAGAACCCGTTGACGTCACAAAATATGGGGTGATATACGGCGGCGTGCAGAAGAATATCGGCCCTGCGGGGACTGTGATCGTGATCATACGCAAGGATCTGATCACTGAAGATGTGCTTCCGGGAACTCCGACCATGTTAAGATATAAGATCCATGCAGATGCAGGTTCCCTTTACAATACGCCGCCGGCATACGGGATCTATATCTGCGGCAAGGTGTTCAAGTGGCTGAAGAAGCAGGGCGGACTTGCGGCGATGAAAGAGAGGAATGAGAAGAAAGCAAAGCTTTTGTATGATTATCTCGATCAGAGCAGGATGTTTAAGGGTACGGTAGAGACCAGGGACCGTTCTCCGATGAATGTTCCCTTTGTAACAGGAGACGAAGAGCTGGATGCCAGATTCGTAAAAGAAGCGAAGGCGGCAGGATTTGAGAATCTGAAAGGCCACCGGACAGTGGGCGGAATGCGTGCAAGCATCTATAACGCAATGCCTGTCGAAGGCGTGGAAGCATTGGTGGCATTTATGAAGAAGTTTGAAGAGGAGAATCTGTAATCATGTATAAATATCATTGCCTGAATCCAATCTCTGACGTAGGACTGGAACAATTTACGGAAGAATACGTCCCTGTAAGCAAACCGGAGAAAGCAGACGCGGTGCTTGTAAGAAGTGCTGCCATGCATGATATGGAATTTGCATCTGATCTTAAGGCAATTGCACGCGCCGGAGCCGGTGTGAATAATATCCCGCTTGAGAGATGTGCAAAGGAAGGAATCGTGGTGTTCAATACACCGGGAGCGAATGCCAATGGAGTGAAAGAGCTGGTCATTGCCGGAATGCTCCTCGCTTCCAGAGATATCATCGGCGGTATCAATTGGGTACAGGAGAATGAAGAGGACGGTAATATTGCAAAGGACGCAGAGAAAGCGAAGAAAGAATTTGCCGGGTGCGAGCTGGAGGGAAAGAAGCTTGGAGTCATCGGCCTTGGGGCGATTGGTGTACTGGTAGCTAACGCGGCAACCAACCTTGGGATGGATGTGTTCGGATATGACCCGTATGTATCGGTAGATTCTGCATGGAGACTGTCCCGGAGCATCCATCATGCGAAGACGGTGGATGAGTTGTACAAAAACTGTGATTATATCACGATTCATGTGCCCGCGATGGAGAGCACCAGAGGAATGATCGATAAGGATGCCATAAGCCTGATGAAGAAAGGCGTTGTTGTGCTGAATTTTGCGAGGAATGTGCTGGTGGATGAAGAGGCAATGGTGGATGCGCTGGTGTCCGGTCAGGTGAAGCATTATGTATCGGATTTCCCAACGCCAATCACGGCGGGAGTGAAAGGGGCGATCGTCATTCCGCATCTCGGAGCCTCAACGGAGGAGTCAGAGGATAACTGTGCGAAAATGGCAGTAAAAGAGCTTAGAGATTATCTGGAGAATGGTAATATCAAGAACTCAGTGAATTACCCGGACTGCGACATGGGAGTGAGAGGAGATAATAACAGAATTCTTCTCCTTCACCGCAATGTACCCAATATGATCGGTCAGTTTACGAAGATACTGGCAAATGATAATATGAATATCGCCGATCTGACCAATAAGAGCAAAGGGCAATATGCGTATACGATGATCGATGTCGACAGCCCGGTTTCAGATCAGGTTGCGGAAGAGCTCAGTAAAGTGGAAGAAGTGCTGCGTGTCCGAATTATTAAGTGATTTTTAAGAATAATTAAAAAATCTTAACATAAGATGCATTGTAATAAATCTGAATTTCCTGTATACTCAAACTGTAAATAGTATTTTGATGGATTGTGAGACCATAGGGGAGATATACAGATGACAAGTCAGAGAATCAGAGAAAGGGAATTATTAAAGGAAAAGAGAATCAGAAAAGTAAGGAGAGTAAGAATGTGTCTTCGTATTCTTGCTCTTTTACTGATTGCGCAGATACCGTTATTTTTTATGACGACTGCTTCGGCATCCAAGCAGGAGGCTACGATTTACCTGAAACTTCAGAATGTGGAGATTGTTCAAGGTGAGGAGGTTCCGGAGTATAAGACGGAGGTAGAAGTAGTCGGCAACAGGGAGATCATTCTGGATGAGGAGTCCAATTATACGGTGAAGGATCTGGAAGAGGATTTTAAGAACGGTAAGGGCTATGCGGTAGCGTGCGATGCAGACACAGGCGTGGAAGGAGAGTATTCCATGCATCTGGAGCTGGAGGACCGTATAAAGAAGTCTTTAGAGAAAGAATGGGTTGGAGTACTCAATATCGATACGCTTGACGCCGTATTTTTGGTGAAGAACCCGTTAGGAGAGTGGGATGAAGACCGGTTCAGATGTTATGACGGCACATATGTGAAGAATAATTTCGTGGTGTCGAAGGGAAAGACCTATTATTTTGGCGAGGATGAAAAGATGGCAACCGGCTGGCAGAATGTAGGCGGAGCCGAATACTTCATGGATTCGGACGGGGTACTTCAGACCGGCTGGCTTGATCAGGATGATTCCAGATATTATCTGGAGGCGGACGGACGCATGGTGACCGGCTGGAAGGATATTGACGGCAACACGTATTATTTTAGCCAGGACGGAAAGATGGTAACCGGAGAGACCTATCTTGGAATGACCAAATGTAATTTCGGCAAAGACGGTATTCTTGTGTCGATGGAGGAGAGCGAAGTAGATCCGAACAAACCGATGGTGGCGCTGACCTTCGATGACGGCCCGGGAGAGAGGACCGGTGAATTATTGGATGCGTTAGACAAATACGGTGCACATGCGACATTCTTCATGCAGGGCAAGAATATCGGTTCTCATCAGGATGAGATCAGACGTATGAAAGAGGTGGGCTGCGAACTTGGAAGCCACTCTTATGACCATCCGGATTTTACCAAGTTGGATGCGGGAGGCATCAAGGATCAGATGGACCGTACAGACCAGGAGCTTCATGATATTGTCGGGCAGGGGGCGACCGTAATGCGCCCGCCTTACGGGGCGATCAATGATACGGTGAAGGCAACCGTAAGAAAGCCTATGATCTTGTGGAATATAGATACGCTTGACTGGAAGACCAGGAATGCGCAGATGACCATCAATGAGGTGATGACGAAGGCAAAAGACGGCGATATCATATTGATGCACGATATTCATTCAGAGAGTATTGATGCGGCAATCGAACTGATACCAAAGCTGATAGCCCAGAATTATCAGTTGGTGACAGTGTCAGAGATGGCAGCGGCAAAGGGGATCAGGATGGAAGACGGAGGCCGGTATACGGACTTCTGACAGGAAAAACAGATAAGAATTTTAAACTATAAAGGGGCTATCGGGGATGACTCTGCGATAGCCTCTTCCTATGTTATACGGACATAAGTCTGTGATTATGTTCTGTGAGGAGTGCATGAATCTTAGCCGTAGGATTCAATACCTTGCCGATTGAGACGTCATGATTCATGGAATCAATGATCAGAGCCATGAATTTGCTCATATCTGCGACTACGAAGTAGGGTTTCTCATATGCTGCAGGAGGCAGATAGGTAAGGTTTGTGGTGATGACGCGGTCGATATACCCTCTGTTATAATAGTCATCAAAGATCCCAAAGCCTTCGGTAAACAGGCCGAAAGTTGTACAGACGAAGACCCGGTTAGACCCGCGCTCCTTGATCTGTTTGGCCACGTCCAGCATACTTTCTCCAGAGGAGATCATATCATCTACGATGATTACATCCTTGCCATGGACATCGTCGCCCAGGAATTCATGTTCGACTATGGGATTCTTGCCGTTCACGACCGTAGAATAATCACGGCGCTTATAGAACATTCCCATATTGACTCCGGTGACATTGGAGAAATAGATCGCACGGTGCATAGCACCTTCATCAGGGCTTATGATCATCAGATGTTCTTTGTCGACGATCAGGTCGGGTTCTGCACGAAGCAGCGCCTTGATGAACTGATATGGCGGATTAAAGCTGTCGAAACCGTGAAGCGGGATGGAGTTCTGGACTCTGGGATCATGGGCATCGAAAGTGATGATATTGTCCACTCCCATATCGGTCAGTTCCTGAAGTGCCAGAGCACAGTCTAAGGATTCCCGTTTGGTACGCTTGTGCTGGCGACTTTCGTACAGAAAGGGCATGATCACATTCAGACGGTGTGCTTTGCCGTTAACGGCGGATATGATACGCTTCATATCCTGATAGTGGTCGTCCGGGGACATGTGGTTGGGATGCCCGTTGACAGTGTAAGACAGGCTGTAATTGCATACATCCACCATCAGGTACAGATCTTTGCCCCGTATGGATTCGGCGATCAGCCCCTTTGCCTCCCCGGTGCCGAAGCGCGGGCAGCTGCAGCTGACCAGATAAGTGTCCTGGCGGTAGCTTTGATAAAGCGGGGAATCTAAGGATTCCTTCAGGGTATCCTGGCGGAAGCTTACAATGTAGTTGTCTACCTTTTGTCCGAATTCCCGGCAGGATTCCAGTGCTGCGATTTTCAAAGGCGCCGCCGGCAGTGTCTTTTCCATTAATTTGATATTCTGCATATAGTACTCCTATGTTCTTTGGGTTTGCGTAGCTTAGGGGAACGGATCATTTTACTGTTCCTAAGATATTTATAGCACTTTTGACCGTGGGAGGTCAACTACAGATTGCGATAATGAGAAAATGTGTTATACTGTTGTAATAAGATATCCGCAGGGGGGAAGATATGGGACGCGAACATGTGATCAAAAAGGTGCTGCCGGGAAGTATTGCCGAAGAGATGGGGATCGAGGAAGGAGACAGGCTGGTTTCGATTAACGATTGTGAGATTGAGGATGTATTTGACTATCATTATTATGTGAATGACGAGGAATTAACGGTTCTGATCGAGAAAGCGGATGGTGAGGAGTGGGAACTTCTGATCGAGAAGGAATGTGAGGAAGATCTGGGAATTGAATTTGAACAAGGATTAATGGATGAATACCGTTCCTGCAGGAACCGGTGTATATTCTGCTTTATCGACCAGATGCCGGGAGGGATGCGTAAGACGCTGTACTTTAAGGATGATGATTCCAGGTTGTCTTTTCTTCAGGGGAATTATGTGACACTGACCAATATGAGCGGCCATGATATCGAACGGATCATCAGATATCACTTAGAACCTATCAATATATCTTTTCACACTACGAATCCGGAATTGAGATGCCGGATGATGAATAACCGGTTTGCCGGGGAGGCGCTAAGGAAGGTGGACAGGCTTTATGAGGCAGGCATCCATATGAACGGCCAGATTGTGCTGTGCAAGGGGATCAATGATGGGGAAGAGTTAGAACGAAGTATCCGGGATATGGCAGGGTATCTGCCTTATTTGCAGAGCGTATCTGTGGTGCCGGTGGGGCTTACGAAGCACAGAGAAGGATTGTATCCGCTTAAGCCCTTTTTGCGGGAGGATGCAAGAGAGATCCTGTCCGTGATTCACCGGTGGCAGGACAGTCTCTATGCAGAGCACGGGACACATTTTATCCATGCGGGGGATGAATGGTATATCCTTGCCGGTGAAGAACTGCCTGGTGAGGAGCGGTATGACGGTTATCTCCAGTTGGAGAATGGTGTGGGGATGTTAAGGCTCCTGGAAAATGAATTCGAAGAAGCAATTGTAGAATTCGAGGGGGATGACAGAGTGCGCGAGATGTCGGTGGCGACGGGACTGCTTGCTTGTCCTTATATCCGGAAGATGGCAGACAGGATCATGGCAAAATATCCGTGTATGAAGATTCATGTATATCCTGTGCGCAATGATTTCTTTGGGGAGCAGATTACAGTGTCAGGATTGATCACGGGGCAGGATCTGATCGCGCAGCTTCGGGGGAAGCAGATTGGCAGGAGGCTTTTGCTGCCCTGCAATATGTTCCGGAGCGAAGAAGAGGTGTTTTTGGATGATGTGACCCTTGCAGATGTGGAGGAGGCTTTACAAGTGCGTGCAGATATTGTAAAATCAAGCGGACGAGATTTTGTAGAAGCCGTATTGGCAGTATGATATTTGCGTTGCTTTTGTCTGTGCCGGCAGATGATCTGTGAAATTGCCGGGCAGGTGTTTGGAAAATGTAAGACGAGGAGATAGAAGATGAGTAAACCAGTAGTAGCGATTGTGGGAAGACCTAATGTGGGCAAATCGACCCTTTTTAATGCGCTGGCCGGTGAGATGATATCGATCGTGAAGGATACGCCTGGTGTGACCAGGGACCGGATCTATGCGGATGTCTCATGGCTTGACAAAGAATTTACCCTGGTGGATACAGGGGGGATCGAACCGGAGAGCAAGGATATTATCCTGACGCAGATGCGGGAACAGGCACAGATTGCCATTGATACCGCAGATGTGATCCTGTTTCTCACTGATGTGCGGCAGGGGCTCGTAGATGCGGACTCTAAAGTGGCGGATATGCTGAGACGTTCTGCAAAGCCGGTAATTCTTGTTGTCAATAAGGTAGATAATTTTGATAAATTCATGCCGGATGTGTATGAATTCTATAATCTTGGAATCGGGGATCCCATGCCGGTTTCTTCTGCATCGAGGCTTGGAATCGGGGATATGCTGGATGAAGTGATAAAGTATTTCCCGGAAGGCGCGGGGGAAGAAGAAGAGGATGACCGTCCAAGGGTGGCAATCATAGGAAAGCCCAATGTAGGCAAATCTTCTATCGTTAATAAGCTTCTGGGCGAACAGAGAGTCATCGTGTCGGATATCGCGGGCACAACCAGGGACGCCATTGACACGGAGGTTAAGTATGACGGAAAGGAATATGTGTTCATTGATACCGCAGGGCTTCGCAGAAAGAGCAGGATCAAGGAAGAGCTGGAACACTATAGTATTATCCGTGCGGTGTCTGCCGTGGAGCGTGCGGATGTGGTTCTGATGGTAATCGACGCAGTAGAAGGGGTGACCGAACAGGATGCGAAGATTGCCGGAATCGCTCATGAACGCGGGAAAGGAGTCATTATAGTAGTCAACAAGTGGGATGCCATTGAGAAGAATGACAGGACCATGAAGGAATATGAAAATGAGGTCCGGCGTGTGCTGTCATTTATGCCTTATGCGGAGATCATGTATGTGTCTGCGCTGACCGGGCAGCGTCTGGTGAAGCTGTATGATATGATCGACATGGTGATCGAGAACCAGTCTATGCGGGTGGCTACCGGTGTGCTCAATGAGATCATGATGGAGGCAGTTGCCATGCAGCAGCCGCCGTCGGATAAGGGGAAGCGGCTGAAACTCTATTATATTACGCAGGTGGCAGTGAAGCCGCCTACATTCGTGATTTTTGTAAATGATAAGGAACTGATGCATTTTTCCTATACCAGATATCTGGAGAACAGGATCCGTGATGCATTTGGATTCAGAGGGACTTCGCTGAAGTTCTTCATCAGGGAAAGAAAAGAAAAGGGGCGTTAGTGATGGAACGAATCATAAGCATATTGATCGGATATGTATTTGGATTGCTGCAGACGGGCTATCTGTATGGAAAACTGCATCATATAGACATCCGCCAGCAGGGGAGCGGTAACGCCGGGACAACCAATGCATTGCGCACTATGGGATGGAAGGCCGGGGCTGTGACTTTTTTCGGGGACTGTTTCAAATGCGTGTTTGCAGTGATTGCAGTGCACCTGATTTATAAGGAATCTCACGGAGATATGCTGCCTCTTTTGTCTCTGTATGCGGGTATGGGGGCGATACTTGGCCATAATTTCCCGTTTTATATGAATTTCAGAGGCGGGAAGGGGATCGCGGCAACTGCCGGGTTGATCGTGAGCACTACCAATGTCTGGATGGTATTGCTCTTTATCGTGGTATTTGTAGGAATCGTTGCGGTGACAAGGTACGTGTCGCTGGGATCCCTTGTGGTGGTGGTCCTTTATCTTGCGGTAGTGGTTTTCCTGGGACAGACGGGAGTCTACGATATTGCACAGAATTATCTCTATGAGATGTATGGTATCGCGGCATTTTTGATGGTACTGGCATTTTACAAGCATCGGGCGAATATTAAGCGGCTGATGACAGGGACGGAGAATAAGCTTAGCGTTGGGAAGAGTAAGTAAGGATTTTTGGAGGTTCGGCAGAATTAATATATCAAGAAAAGGGAGGAACAGGAATCATGGCAAATGTAGGTATTATGGGGGCGGGAAGCTGGGGGACGGCACTGGCGCTTCTGCTTCACAGGAACGGACACCAGATTACGGTGTGGTCCATCAGCAAAGAGGAAGTAGAGATGCTGTCAGAAAAGAGAGAGCATGTAAGTAAACTTCCGGGAGTGAAGCTTCCGGAGGATATGGTGTTTACGACGGATATGGAGAATACCATTAAGGGGAGGGACTTCATCGTCCTGGCAGTACCGTCTCCATACACCAGAAACACCGCGCGCAGTATGAGCCCATACGTGGCGGACGGCCAGATCATCGTGGATGTGGCGAAGGGAATTGAAGAGGATACTCTGATGACCCTTTCTCAACAGATCGAACAGGAGATTCCGCAGGCAAATGTGGCGGTTCTGTCAGGTCCAAGCCATGCGGAGGAAGTGGGAAGAGGCCTTCCTACGATCGTGGTGATCGGAGCAAAGGAGGAAGAGACTGCCAAGTATCTGCAGGAGATGTTCATGAATGAGGTATTCCGCGTGTATACAAGCCCGGATATGTTGGGGATGGAGCTTGGCGGTTCCCTTAAGAATGTCATTGCGTTGGCTGCCGGAATCGCAGATGGATTGGGCTACGGAGATAACACGAAGGCGGCGCTGATTACCAGAGGGATTGCAGAGATCGCAAGACTGGGCGTGAAGATGGGAGGCGCCATTGAGAGCTTTACCGGACTTACCGGTATTGGAGACTTGATTGTGACCTGCGCAAGTGTCCACAGCCGAAACCGGCGGGCAGGCTATCTTATGGGACAGGGTAAGAGCATGCAGGAGGCTATGGATGAGGTCCAGATGGTAGTAGAAGGTGTGTATTCCGCGAAGGCAGCAGTAAAGCTTGGGAAAAAATACGAAGTATCTCTGCCGATTATTGACAAGGTAAGCGAAGTATTATTCGAGGGAAAGGATCCAAGAGAAGCGGTAAATGAGCTGATGCTCCGGGATAGCAAGGCAGAACATCATGCATTGCCCTGGAAGAAATAGCACAGATAATCTAAGAGATTATTCTATCCTTCAGAGTGAAAAAAGGGGCTGTCTGGGAATATACGAAGAAATATTCCCGGACAGCCCCTTAGTACATCGCTGCATGTCTTTATGCCGGATTAATATTCTCTTGAATGATCGATCTTATTGCGGATCTCCTGCATCTGATAATCCAATTGTTCGATGGAATCTGCACAGGCCTTTAATTGATTCACAATCTCATCCGTATCTTCTACGGTTTTCTTATATTTCAGCTTATGCTCCAGGCTTGCCCAGAAGTCCATGGCTATGGTGCGGAACTGAATCTCTACCTTCATATATTTCTTACCGTGAGACAGGAAGATGGGGACGTCCAGGATAAGATGAAGGCTCCGATAGCCATTCACTTTGGGATTTTTTATGTAATCTTTCCTTTTGATTACGATAATATCATCTTGCTTGGAGAAAAGTTCTGCAAGGCGGTAGATATCATCGGGGAAGGAGCAGATCACGCGGACTCCCGCCACATCTGTCAGATTATCCCTGATGCTTTCTAATGTAACAGGGAATCCTTTCCGTTCCAGTTTCTCATAGATACTTTCCGGTGATTTCAGCCTGCTTTTGATAGACTCAAAGGGATTCCGATTATATTCCTGGGAAAATTCTGCGTTCAGGACCTTAAGCTTCGTCTCTACTTCAAGAATCGCGGAGCGGAATTCCATCATCAGCAGATTGAAAGGCTTGGCTTCTCTTAGTTGCTTTGCCTGTTTCTGGATGATCTGATATTGTTTTTCTAAGGTTTTAGCCTGTTCTTCTACTTTTTGTTCCAACTGGTTTTTGTAGGAAAAAAGCTTAATTGCGTTCTTTACCCGATTTATGACCAGAGAACTCTCGAATGGTTTGTGGATAAAATCCGAAACCCCAAGCTGAAAGCAGTGATTTTCGATCTCGATGGCGTATTCACTGCTTATGATAAGTATGGGAATCCTCTGAATCCAGTCGTTCTGTCTCATCTCCTCGATCACGGCGAAGCCGTCCATCTTCGGCATCCGAAGATCCAGAAGAATGGCGGATATCTCTTGATGGTATTCCCTGAGTAGTTCGAGGGCTTCCGCCCCGTTTGTGGCCGTTTCAACTATGTAGTTGTCTTTTAGAATATCATATAATAATTCGCGATTTAGTTCTGCATCGTCTACGACCAGTATTTTTTTCATGATTCGTACCTCTTTTTCCTGGTGTATTCATTTATGATAATTATAGTATACTCGATTCCTGGAAAAATGGAAAGACCTATGTTGCCATTGCAGCGCGAACTATAACAGATTTGTGACTATCCTGTCGAAAAGAAAAGATGGGATTTGTACGGCAGGTCTGTTATAATGAGACCAGAGGATGTATTGAGGACGGGGAGGGTCTGTCATGGAAGGAGACAACAGCAGAGACTTATATGAGATATTTCCGCATATTGTTACGGAAGATATCATTATTCGGCGGATAGTAGATCAGGATGCGGATGCATTATTTGAGATCCTGAGCAATGACAATGTATTCCGGTATCTGCCGGATTTTTTGCATATAAGGGAGAAAAAAGAATTGGAAGAGATGATCGGGCAGTTTGGCGGACGGTTTTTTGAAGAAAGGAGATGGGTTCTTGCGGGGATCTGCCTTCCGGATAAGCCGGGGCATGTGATTGGGACGGCAGAGATGTTTGATTATGATGCCAGGGTCAATGCGGTGGAGATCGGCTACCGCATCCATGAAGGATTCTGGGGTCGGGGGATCGCCACGAAGACAGTGGGAGCCATGGTCAGGTATCTCTTTGATGAGATTGGGATTAACCGGATTCAGGCTACAGTATTGCCAGAGAATGAGCGGTCGAGGCACGTTTTGCTGAACAATGGATTCCAGAGAGAGGGGCTGTTAAGACAGGTCAGCTACTGGAAGGGAAGGGGACTTGTGGATCTGGAGATGTACTCGTTGTTGAGGGAGGAAAGAAGGATTACATGGAGTTAACAGGCAAAGTGATAAAAATTAAAAAGCGGCGTAGAAGGAGGGGAGCGGACCTATGAAGAAGACGGCAAAGGGACTTGTATTTCTGGTGATGATTGTGGCTTTTATCCTTGCGGGTGCGGGTTATGTGGCCTATGAGAGATTGATAAGAGAGAAGCCGGAGGAATTGCTGGCGGAGTATATGGGATGTATCGAGAAACAAGAATATAAAACCATGTATTCTATGATAGTACAGGATGTCAGAAAGCTCAGCGAACAGGAATTTACAGAGAGGAATTCCAAGATTTATGAAGGGATAGAGGCAAGGAATCTGAAGCTTGAGGTTACCGGCACAAAGACAGAGAAGAAGGAAGTGACAGTCTCTTACCGGATGTCACTGGATACGGTTGCGGGTGAGGCAGAGTTCAAAAACAGGGCTGTTTTCCGGGACACGGAGGATGGCTACAAACTGGTGTGGAGTGATAAACTGATCTTCCCGGGGCTTACGGATTCAAATAAGATACGCGTTACGTCAGTACCGGCCAAGAGAGGGCAGATCCTGGACCGGAACGGTGTGGTGCTTGCCGGCAGGGGAACCGCGACTTCTGTGGGGGTAGTACCGGGGAAATTAGAGAACAAAGAAGAGGCGCTTAGGCGTCTGGCAGAGCTTTTAGGGGGCGATGCCAAGGAGATGGAGAAGCAATTGTCGGCTGGTTGGGTGAAAGAAGATTCTTTTGTCCCGATTGCCACGATTCCAAAGGTGGATGAACTGGATCTGATGGCGATGGAAGTGACGGAAGAAGCGGTACAAAATCAGGCAATTCAGGATCAGCTTCTGGCGATTCCGGGCGTTATGCTGTCGGATACGGAGGTGCGTTCTTATAATCTTGGAGCAGCAGCGTCACATCTGACCGGGTATGTCCAGGAGGTGACGGCGGAGGATCTTGAAGAACATCCGGATGAAGGGTATACGGCAGGCAGCGTGATCGGACGAAGCGGTATGGAGGCTTTGTTCGAGAAGGAGCTTAGGGGGAAGGATGGATATCAGATCGATATTGTCAGTGAAGAAGGCGTGGAAGAGGAAGTTCTTGCCGTCAGTCTGAAAGAGGACGGAGAGGATATCCGGCTGACGATAGATTCTTCTTTGCAGAGTCTCTTGTATGAGCAATTTAAAGAAGATCCGGGATGCTCGGTGGCAATGAATCCATATACAGGGGAAGTGCTGGCGCTTGTGAGTACGCCGGCGTTTGACAGCAATGATTTTATTACGGGGATGTCGAATGAGCAGTGGACTGCCCTGAATGAAGACGAGAGACAGCCTATGTATAACCGTTTCCGGCAGGTTTGGTGCCCGGGATCTTCTTTTAAACCAATTGTGGCGGCAATCGGGCTTTCGGCAGGCGTGCTTGACCCTGAGGAAGACTTTGGAAATGCAGGGTTGTCCTGGCAGAAGGATGAGTCCTGGGGTTCTTATTATGTGACGACACTTCATGCTTATGAACCGGTGATTCTTAAGAATGCCCTGATCTATTCGGACAACATTTATTTTGCCAAGACGGCCCTTAAGATTGGGGCAGATGCGCTGACGGATGCGCTTGACGGGCTTGGATTTAACCAGGAGATTCCGTTTGAGATCAGTATGTCCAAGTCACAGTATTCGAACACGGAGAAGATTGAGACGGAAGTCCAGCTTGCAGACAGCGGGTACGGGCAGGGGCAGGTTTTGGTGAATCCGCTGCATCTTGCCAGTCTCTATACGGCATTTTTGAATGAGGGAAATGTTATAAAGCCGGTTCTTAAGTTTCAGGAGGGTTTCGCAGGAGAGGCCTGGCTTACCCAGGCTTTTCAGGCAGATGCGGTAAATCAGATCATGGAAGGGTTAATAGGCGTGGTCAATGACCCAAATGGAACCGGATATGCAGCTCACAGAGGGGATATTACCCTTGCCGGGAAGACAGGGACGGCGGAACTTAAGGATTCCACAGAGGATACGGATGGTACGGAGATCGGTTGGTTTTCGGTATTTACGACAGATCCTGCAAATGAAAAACCGGTGCTGATCGTCAGTATGGTGGAGAATGTGAAGGGGATCGGCGGCAGCGGGTATGTGGCAGGCAAGGATAAGGCTGTACTGGACGGATATCTGGGTTCTGACGGGCAGTAAGATTGCTGTCGGCTTCTTTTTATATTGACATTAATTTCACTAAGTGGTATAGTAGGACATAACAAAACATAATGGAGATATAATAAAAATTTATGTCCATAGTTTTGGTGCAGAAAATCAATAAAGGAAATGGGGTGCGAGTTATGAGTGGTATTAGTGTGATTATTCTGTGTACGATTTTTGCATATATGTGCCTGCTGATCGGCGTCGGTGTTTATAATGCAAGAAAGAACAGCAGCAGTGAGGATTTCTACCTGGGCGGCAGAAAGATGGGCGCGCTGGTCGTGGCCATGAGCGCGGAGGCAAGCGATATGTCAAGCTGGCTTTTGATGGGGCTTCCCGGGGTTGCATACCTGACCGGCCTGGCAGATGCGTTCTGGACCGCAGCAGGCCTTGCGATCGGTACATATCTGAACTGGCTTTTTACATCAAGAAGACTGAGACGGTATTCGGAAAAGATTGGTGCGATCACAGTACCGACATTCTTTGCGAAGAGATTCCATGATGAGAAGAATATCATTACGGCAATCTCGGCAGTGATCATTGTAGTATTTTTTGTTCCGTATGTAGCGTCCGGTTTTGCGGCGTGCGGCAAGCTGTTTAATTCGTTGTTCGGACTGGACTATATGGTAGGTGTGGTTGTATTTGCGGTTATTATCGTTGTCTACACGATAGCCGGCGGGTTTACGACGGTTGCAACCAACGATTTGATTCAGAGCATTGTAATGTCTATTGCGCTGGTTTCTATTGTAACCTTTGGTGTAAGCAGTGCCGGAGGTATGGGTGCGGTCATGGACAATGCCAGGTCCCTGTCAGGTTATCTCTCTCTTTCTGCGATTCATGATGCGGTTGCGGGTTCCGCGATTCCGTATTCTCCTCTGACGGCAGTTTCTCTTCTGGCATGGGGGATCGGTTATTTCGGTATGCCGCATATTCTGGTAAGATTCATGTCTATCGAAGATGAGAATAAGCTGGTGCTCTCGAGACGGGTTGCTTCTATCTGGGTTACTTTTGCTATGGGTGTTGCAATCTTTATCGGTATCGTAGGCCTTGCGGTTGTCAATGCGGGCGGTATGCCGGCATTAGAGGACAGTGAGCGTGTAATTATAGCCCTTACCAACGAGCTGAGTAAGAACGGATTTTTGGCAGCGGTTCTTGGCGGCGTGATCCTTGCAGGTATTCTGGCGGCGACGATGTCGACTGCGGACAGCCAGATGCTGGTGGCGGCCTCCGGTGTATCTGAGAATATTGTTCAGGATTTCCTTGGCAAGAAGCTTACTGCAAAACAGGGACTTAACGTTGCCCGCGCAACGATTCTTGGGATTGCCGTGATCGGTGTATTTCTGGCAAGAGATCCTAATTCCAGCGTATTCGGCATCGTGTCCTTTGCATGGGCAGGAATGGGAGCCGCATTTGCGGGTGTCATGATCTGTGCGCTGTTCTGGAAACGTACCACGTTACAGGGGGCATTAGCCGGAATGATTGCCGGTGGTGTGATGGTTTTCGTTTGGAAATATGTGGTCCGTCCTATGGGCGGAATCCTTGATATCTATGAGCTGCTCCCGGCATTTCTGATCTCTCTGGCGATGATCATTATCGTGAGTCTGGCGACAAAGGCGCCTTCACAGGATATTATCGATGAGTTTGACAGTGTGAATGTGAAGAAGTAAGACAGCCGTAATTTTTTAACAGTTCTTAAGGATATATTATAAGAAAAGAAAACAGTCTGTGCGGTTTGGTCGCACGGACTGTTTTTAATTGCATTCAAATTAGATTTATGTGTGCTGGTATTTCTTTTTCCAAACAGGAAATCTTTTCTTTGTCGCCGGCCTGAGCAGTCCTTTTTTCTTATATCGATACATGATGTGGAAGTACATCCCAAGCAGAAGGACCGAGGCCAGCAGCCATGCGATCGGACTTGCAAGGCAGATTCCCAGGAAACTCTTGTAATGGGATGCAGCCAATGCCGCGCCGCATCTTCCCAACAGTTCTGCGATTCCGGCAGTCATAGGAAGAATTCCATAGCCCATTCCCTGGATGCCGTTTCGATAGACATTGACAACTGCCAGGAATACAAAAGAAACTGCGGCACATTTCAGGCCTGTATCTACATACGACATGATCGTCCGCACATTTTCAGAAACGAATAACACAGTCATGTATTTGCCGGCAAAGAAGATTAATATTCCGGTAAGGACTGCGTAGGTTTCGCTTATCCAGGTCGCGCTTCGAAATCCCTGACGGATCCGCTCTGTCTTTCCGGCGCCGGCGTTCTGGGCGCAATAGGTTGCCATGGTTGTTCCAAGTGCAACATAAGCCTGTGTTACAATCTGTTCGATCTTGACCGCTGCAGAATATGCGGCAACGGCAACAGAACCTAATGCGTTCAGTGCAGACTGCACTACGATCGTTCCGATTGCGGTGATGGAATACTGAAATGCCATGGGGAATCCGATCTTCATCTGCCAACCCGCCAGATTCCGGTCGATCTTCCAGTCATCCTTATGAAGATGGAGCATAGGGACGCATTTTATAATATAAAAGAGGCAGGCCAGTCCGGATATTCCCTGGGAGATTACAGTTGCATAGGCGGCTCCTGCCGCTCCCATGTGGAATACGATGATAAATACCAGATCCAGCACAATATTCAAAAGCGCTGCAAGGATCAGGAAATACAAAGGATGTTTACTGTCACCGACCGCACGCAGTACGCTGGCCAGAAGATTGTACAGTACCTGTGCCGCGATTCCTGCGCAGATAACCATAATGTATGAATATGCCTGACCGTACATATCGTCCGGTGTATTCATCCAGTGCAGAATATTGTGCATCAGGCTCATGCTTGCTGCGGTAAGTATGAGTGACACGACTCCGGACAGGATTACTGCAGATGCAATGGAGCGGCGCATAGCCTTATAGTTGCCGGCTCCGTAGTGCTGTGCGGTAACGACTGTGAAGCCTGCGGTCATACCCATTAAGAATCCCAGGATTAAAAATGTCAGTGTGCCGCAGGCTCCTACAGCGGCTAATGCAGAGTTCCCGACGAATTTGCCGACGATGATTGTATCTGCCATGCTGTAAAACTGCTGAAATACATTACCGATAAAGATTGGAATAGTAAAATTCAGGATAATCTTTGACGGTTTTCCTATTATCATATCTTTCTCCATGTCTATACCTCCTTGCCCTGGAGACATGAAAAGGTCCCGCGAAATCTCTGGGGACCTTCTCATGCAGAAAACTCTCAATAGAAAACTTTGTATATTATATAAAATATAGAATGCGAATGCAAGAGAGCATCTTGACGAAAAAAAGAGGAAATATCGGGTATTTCCCGGCAGTTTTATGATATTGGTTCTTTTGAGTTATTCATCATCAAATAAATCATCGTTCATTTCAGGAAAATCTAATAGTTCTGATACAGTCATTCCCAAACCTGTTGCCAATTTGTGAAGTGTTTTCAATTTGGGGTTCTTTGTTTTCCCTTTCATCAAATTGTCAACGGTAGACTGCGTAATGCCAGATAGAGTGGCAAGTTTATTTATTGTTATATTCCGTTCAATGCATAGTTCGGTTAATCGTTTGATTATAGCGCCTGAGTAAGTCATAGGAACCTCCCTGGTTTTGCGTGTTAATGTAAGTATAAGCGGTTTAAATGGAGATATTAACGGTACACGGTTGACCAGACGGATAGAATGTGTTAATAATATAAGTGGTTTCAAAAATGTGAGGAAGCGATATGGAAAAAAGATTAAAAATATTAATGAAAATGTTTCGGATCAGCAATCAGGATCTGGCTATGCTGCTCAGTGTTGATGTTTCTTTGGTCAGTAAATGGCGCAGCGGTACAAGAAGTCTGCATTCAAATTCCGAATATATGAAGAAGTTGAATTCATATGTGATTGGGTTGGACAGGAAGAATGGATACAAGAAATTACAGGAACTGCTTGGCAAAGACTATGGAGAGATAGGGACGATGTCGGAAGATGAGATGTCCCTGTTGTTGTCTGACTGGCTGAACAGTACAAAAGAAGAAACCGGTCATTATGACATTTTCGAAGAAATGATGAAGAATAAATATATGACACGGATTGAACCATTGTATTACTGGGAAGGAAGGGAAGGCAGAAGGCAGGTCGTAGAGCTTTTTACCCTAATCTCCCGATAAATTATACACAGGCTCTCGTTAATAGACCTCGTAAACCCGCATAAATACTGGATTTATCTCCATTTTTCACTTTACATAACAGTGTATAAATGGTATAATAAAGCCATAAATTATACACAGGAAAGTGAATAGAGAAATGGCATCATATGTATATGTTAAAAATCCAAATGGAACGACTTAT
>ERZ808044.149-NODE-149-length-97198-cov-12.121807_pt1 | contig 97198 bp, 96 predicted proteins | sample MGYA00380195_ERZ808044 | MGnify/ENA primary metagenome ERZ808044 (study PRJEB31490, sample SAMN06133423) | mouse gut metagenome | isolation source: Z7_2 | host: mice | place: China: Chengdu | collected 2015-05 ...
GAAAAATAATTGAAAAAAGCGAGCCAAAGACTCGCTAAAACATATTGATTTAGATGAGAGAACTTTTAACTCTCAAGAAGAAGTATTATTCATCGATTTATCAGTACTGCTTTCTGCACCTGCATGACCGGGAGCTCGCCGAGGACATGACACAGGAGACATTTGCCCGCTATTTCGAATCTCTGCAGACATATACAGAATACGGGAAGCTTAAGAATTATTTATATCGTATTGCAGGTAATATCATTAAGAATTACTACAAGAAGAAGAAAGAACTGCCGATGGAGGAGGCGCCTTGGACTCCGTCGACTGACATAAGGGATGCGGAGGTCAGGATGGATATCGAGCGGGCGGTAGATCGTTTGCCGGACGAGCTTAAGGAAATTACGATATTATTTTTCTTTCAGGAGTTAAAACAAAAGGACATTGCCGAATTGCTGAATATCAAGCTGTCCCTTGTGAAATACCGTATCAGCAGGGCAAAGAAACTGTTATCGGAATATCTGGAGGTGAGGGAATGAAAGTATACCAAAAAAGAATCAAAGAATATAAGGAATTGATACAGAAAGAATATGTCAGGGACGCGGCCGTTCGGAGGGCGGTTGAGCGCTGCGGTGACCTTATGGCAGCAAAGGAAGATAATACCAGGATATCTTATTTTGAATTTTTATACGGGCAGTCCCGTTTTATCAAAAAGAGATGGTGGGGGCTGCAGGGGCTGGTACTGCTGCTGCTCTGGCTTCTTCTGAAGGATTCTGACAGTGCGGGAGATATGGGGCGGATCATGGGTATTCTGGCGACCGTGTTTGTCGATATGGTCATACCAGAGATATGGAAGAACCAGAAATACTCAGCCATGGAGATCGAAGGGGCTGCATTTTACTCCCTGCGGCAGATATGCGCAGCGAGGATTCTGATGTTTGCGGTCGTAGATATGATGATGGTCACGGTATTCTTTGCGGTTTCCGCCTATACGGTACAGATATCGGCTTACAGGATGATCGTCGATTTCCTGATTCCGTTTAATGTATCGGGCTGTATCTGCTTTGGGATGTTATATAACAGAAGGGAAGAGATGGAATATGTGGCGCTGCTTATGAGCGGCATATGGATGGTAATATGGACGGCTGTTGTTATGCGCGATGAGATATATCAGAGCATTGCAAAGCCGGTATGGGCAGGACTTTTGTTTTTGTCCTTAGGGTATTTTATTTATTGTATTAAAAAATCGCAGAATAGCTGCGAAAATGGTTGGGAGGAATACATTGATGGAATTAGAGCTTAAGAATGTATCAAAAGAATTTTCCGGTGTACACGCTGTAAGCGATGTCTCTGTCTCGATGCGAAAGGGAGTGTACGGACTTCTGGGAGTGAACGGCGCCGGGAAGACCACATTGATGAGAATGCTGTGTACGCTGATACGGCCGACGTCAGGGGAGATTCTGTGGGAGGGAAGGAATATTTTGGAAATGGGGGCGGCTTATCGGGATGTGTTGGGGTATCTGCCCCAGGATTTCGGGTATTATCCGGATCTGTCCATCTTTGACTATATGATGTACATCGCGTCCATCAAAGGAATCCGGCCGGTGGCGGCGAGGAAAAGGACAAAGCAGCTGTTAGGGCAGGTCGGCATGGCGAGATATGAGAAACGGAAAATGAAAACCTTATCCGGCGGAATGGCAAGGCGAATAGGGATTGCCCAGGCAATGCTGAATAATCCCAGGATACTGGTATTAGACGAGCCGACGGCAGGCCTTGATCCCAATGAAAGAATCCGCTTCAGGAATCTGATCAGTGAATTATCAGAAGACCGTCTGGTATTGCTCTCCACACATATTGTATCAGATGTGGAATTCATCGCCAACCGGATCATGCTGATGAAAAACGGAAGGCTCTTTTATACAGGGACCACAGAAAAATTGATATCTTCTATGGACGAATCCGTCTGGCATTGTACGGTACCAAAGAAGAAGGTGAATGGTTTTCTGGCAGAATACCTGGTAGGCAATGTGAAGACCGTGCCGGGCGGCGCCGAGCTTCGTATTCTTTCCAAGGAGCCGCCCACAGAGCAGGCAGTACGGGAGGAAGCGACATTGGAAGACGCATTTTTACTGTATTTTGGAGAGAAAGCAGGTGATATAGATGATTCTGAAATATGAATTGAAGAAAGTATTTTCTAAGAAAATGAACCGGATCATACTGATCGGTACAATGCTGGCGGCGGTGGTGCTTAGTATGTTTGCCGCGGGAGGTGTGCATTATGTGGACAAGGGAGGAGAAGTACATGTAGGGCCGTCGTCATCAAGAAGGCTTGCGGCAGACCAGAACCGGTGGTCGGGAGAGCTTACAGGCGAGAAGATCGCCCGGGCAGTGGAAAGCAGGAAAGAGGTCAGGAACAGGTATCCGGATGATGTGCCGGATGAGGAATATGGGGAAACGATACAAGCCTGCCGCGACATTACGGATTTTGCAGTTTATGTATTGACGCCGGATACAGACTGGGATGAAGATGTCCTGTATCAGCTGGAGGATGGACAGGCAGAAGACATATACAGTATCTATGAAGAAAATCGGCAAAAGATGGCAGAGGAATATGGGAAGACGCCCGGACAGAGACAGTTTCTCAGGGAGCAGTATGATAAGATCGATCTGCCTCTTACCTATGCGGCAAAGGATTCGTGGGATACGATTCTGGTGTATGTGGAAACTTACGGTATGATTCTGGCGATCGTAATCGGATTCCTGGCAGCAGGCGTATTCGTTGAAGAGTTTCGAAGCCGGGCGGATGCGGTGTTCTTTTCTTCGAGATATGGGCGCACGAAAGCAGCGGGGAGCAAGGTTGCGGCGGGCCTTTTGATGGCGACCATCGTCTATTGGGCAGGGATGGGACTTCTGCTTTTGATCTCTTTGGGGATAATGGGAGTCAGCGGTTTCGATACGCCGTATCAGATTACGCATCCTTACAGTATCTATATTATGACTTACGGGCAGTACTGTCTGCTTGCGGTACTGGGCGGCTATATCGCAAGCCTGCTTGCGGCGTCCGTAACCATGCTGATCGCGGCGAAGATGCGAAGCGCAAATGTGGCAGTTTGTGTTCCTTTTTTCCTGTTCTGTGTGATGCAGTTTATCGCAAGGGCGCTTTCTAACTTTCTGACATTATTCAAGCTTACGCCGGATATGCTGGTCAATGTGCTTGGGTGTGCGAGGAACATCAATATTTTCCAGGCAGGGAATCTTGTGTTCCGGCAGATTCCGTGTGTCATGGCGGTCTACTTTGTGATTGCTGTTATATTGCTGCCCTTTGTGTACAGGAGTTATCACTATTAAAACCGTTCGCTGTTTTTCTCTTTCTGATACAATCTCAGTGAGTAGGCGGCAGGCAGAATGATAATGCCGATGATGAGAGGGGCAAAGAACCACTGCAGTTTCAGGAAAGCATTGACCATGCACAGAATGCCGAACACGACGAACAGGCGTCCGGAGAACCTGTGGGTCAGGTTCCAGTTATCCTCATCTGCCAGGGTCCAGGGAAGCTTGATTCCCACGGTATAATTCTGATGGCACTTTGGCAGATAGTTACCAACCAGGAAGAAGATCACACCCAGCAGCATGTATACGAAGAATGAAGAATTCAGATAGTCTGCCACGGGGAGATTCAAGGCGTATCCGTAGATCGCGGTACCGCAGGCAAGCGAACTGACCGGGCAGATCAGAAGGGTAAGCCGGTACATCTTCGGGCTGATATTCCTGTGCTTGGGATCGATGGCAGTACAGAAGGCACAGAGGAGATGCGCCGCGAATATGAATGCAGGAAGCCCCAGAACGGCAAACATCCTGGAACTAAAGCCATTGGGGGTTCCGTCGGATGTAAAATGGGTTGCGACGGTATCAGGCAGTTGGTTCCAGCACAGGATACCGATCAGCATGGGGATCAGAGTGACGACACTGGTGATAATAATTAATATACGATTTTTCTTGATCATGATTCATTTCCTCCTTTTAAATTCGAAAGCCACGCCATAATTTCCTCTACCACGGAGGTATTCAGTTCATAGTATATATAGTTCTTGTATTTTGATTCTTGTACAAGGTCGGCTTTCTTTAGAATACTTAGGTGATAGGAGATGGTAGCTCCTGTCATGTCAAAATGACTCCCGATCTCCCCGGCCGACATGGAACCGTTCTTTAACAGCGTGAGGATCTCACGCCGGATGGGGTCTGACAGCGCTTTGAATGTCTGACCGAAACTCAAAAAGTATTCCTCCCTCCTGATGATTATTTAGAAATATTTCTAAATAGATAATATCATCCGTCAGAGAAAAAAGCAACAACTATTTAGAAGCTTTTCTAAATAGTTGTTGGAGGACTATAAAGTAATCTATTGAGGGATGACATTTCCGTTCTTAATATATATAATATATTAAGACATAGATATCTGACAGAAAGAAGGAGTATATATGAGATTTACCATTGAACATCTATCCAAGCATTTTGAGAAAAAAGAGGTGCTTCATAACATTGATTTTACTTTTGAGAGCGGCAGGATCTATGGCCTGCTTGGGCGCAACGGTGCAGGGAAGACGACGCTCTTTAACTGCCTGAACAGAGATATGAAGGCTGACGGCGGCAGTTTTTATCTGGAGACAGGCGAAGGAAGGAAAGAGATTGTCCCGGAAGACATCGGATATGTACTGTCTACGCCGACGGTGCCGGAGTTCCTCACCGGGCGGGAATTTCTTAAGTTTTTTATGGACATCCATGAGGATACGATTGAGGATCCGCAGAGCCTGGATGCATATTTTGATTATATGAGTATTGCTCCTGAGGACAGAGATAAGCTTTTGAAGGATTATTCCCACGGGATGAAGAATAAGATGCAGATGCTGGTCAATATCATAATAAAGCCGAATATCCTGCTGCTGGACGAACCGCTGACATCACTGGATGTTGTGGTGGCAGAGGAGATGAAGCAGATCTTAAGGTCTCTTAAAGCAGACAGGGTTATTATTGTCTCCACTCATATCATGGATCTTGCGCTGGACCTCTGTGATGAGATTGTGCTGCTGAACCACGGGGAGTTGGAGAGAGTAGACAAGACAGATATGGACAGCCATGAATTCAAGGAGAAGATCTTAGCGGCCTTAAGGGATGAGAGACCTCTGGATTAATAGACATTGATTAGGAATTGCACAAGGAGCAAGAATATGAATAAAACATTAAAAATTGCATTTTCACTGAAAAATACGTATCGTGTCAATACGATTCTTTATTCCCTGAAACAGATTCCCCTTATAAAACGATTGTTTCCGCAGGAATTATATCGGGATCCGGACTTTAAGATATTTGCAAATATCATATCCGGTATATGGGAATTCCTCAAAGCATTCCTGGGGAAATTTCTGTATTTTCTGTTTATGCTCACGCTGGCTGTAAGCCTTTATGAGGCCATCCCGGCCAGACAGACTTTCTTGCATATCTTTGTCTGCCTGACTTTGATAGGGGCAAAGCTGAATACATACATATTCAACCCGACGAAGGATAAATACTATGCGCTGATGCTGCTTCGGATGGATGCACGGGAGTATGCGCTGGCCACATATGGCTATGAGATGATAAAGATATTGGCCGGGTTTCTGATATTCGGCGTGATCTTCGGGAGAATGCGGGGCCTTTTGCTGTGGCAGTGTCTACTGCTTCCTGTTGCTGCGGCAGGAATAAAATTAACGGTTGTTGCGTATTCTCTGAGAAAATATGAGCGGACAGGGATTGCCGCCAACGAAAATCAGCTTGGGGTCGGAGGGTGGATATTGACTGCGGCAGTCCTGGCGGCGGCTTACGGGCTTCCTGCGGCGGCAGTTCTTAGAATTCCGGTGGTCGGAGGGCTGGTGCTGCCGGAGAGTGTGAGCATTGGAATTCTGATATGCGGGGTTCTGGCAGGGATCCTGTCATGCAGGAAGATCTGGATATTCCGGGAATACAGAGAAGTCTATCAACAGATCCTGATGCAGTATCTGCACCAGGTGGAAGAGGCGAAAAGCTCCGTTAAGCGCCGGAGCGAGAAGGCGATACAGATCGAAGAGGGGACCGGCAGCAGCCGCAAAGGCTTCGAGTATCTGAATGAATTGTTTATCAGGCGGCACCAGAAGATTCTCTGGAAATCTTCGAAGAAAATTGCGCTGATCAGTCTGGGCATTGTGTGCGCGAGTATTCTGGGAATTACTCTCTGGCCGGAATCCAAAGAACATGTCAATGAGATGATTCTGACAATGCTGCCGTACTTTGTGTTCGTCATGTATTGTATCAACAGAGGGACGGGCTTTACGAATGTGCTGTTCATGAATTGCGACCACAGCCTTCTGACGTATTCTTTCTATAAGCGCCCGGAATGTATATTGAAGCTGTTTGGTATCAGGCTCAGGGAGATTATGAAGGTGAATCTGCTCCCGGCGTTTGTCATAGGCGCGGGTCTCGCGGTATTGCTGTATCTGTCGGGCGGAACGAAAGATCCGCTGAATTATGTCATGCTGGTCGTCTCCATTCTGTGTATGAGTGCTTTTTTTTCCATGCATTATCTGACGATCTATTATCTCCTGCAGCCTTACAATGCGGGAACAGAGATTAAGAGCGGAACATACCGGGTCGTGGTGATCGTGACATATCTGTTCTGCTATGGATTTATGCAGCTTCGGATGCCGACGTTTGTATTTGGCCTTGCAGCCATTCTCTTCTGCGTGGTTTATTGTATTGCGGCGTGTGTGCTGGTCTATAAGCTGGCGCCTAAGACCTTTAAGCTCCGTTCATGACAGTTCATTAGAAACTGTATGCTGCAAATGGGGGATGAGGAAATGACATTTTTTGAGGTTATGTGCGCGAACGTCCTGAGCATGGGGATGACGACGCTGTTCTATGTGTGTGCGTCGCTTCTGCTTCTTGGGGAGATCCCGTATAAAAACAAAAAGCATTATTATTCTATTTTTTGTGCGCTGATGCTGTTTATTATTGCAAGCGCTCTTATTGGCACGATTTTTTTCAAAACAGGGTTATTTGCTCTGCCGCATAACGGCGGAGAGACGTTCATTAATTATATTACGATCGGCGGATCGATGTTGTTTTTGCGGGTGATGTATGAGAAGTCGGCCGGGACGTATCTGGCAACGGCAGTTTTCCTGAACATATTGTATGAGGTTGGATGGAATCTGGCCAATATATTTGCACCGGATAAGTTCTATCATCTGGAAAATATGTCGGAACGGAGGCAGTATCTGTTCAATGAATGGGTTGTGGTTCCTCTGTGTCTCTTGCTGGTGATATTGCTCCTCTATAAGACAAGGGCCGGAAAACTGTTCGGACAGTGGGAGGAGCAGAAGCTGAGCCGCCCGGTATTGGTTTTTCTGGGATTGTATCCGATCCTGCAGCAGGCCGTACAGGAGATCGTGGAGGTCAGTGCGAGGGATACCGGTTATAATCCGGCGACGGCGGTGATATTCCTGCTGGTCATATATATGATCTTTATCTATACCGGACGGGAGGAGATGCAGCAGAGAAGAATCGAGGATCAGAACATAAGCCTTAGGCAGCAGGGAGCTTATATTGAGAATCTGGAAGGGCTGCAAAGGGAGGTGCGCCGATTCCGGCATGATTTCAGGAATATGATGTCCGGGATGTATCTGCAGGCGGAAGAGGGGAATTTTGAGGCGATTCAGACGTATATTCAGGAAATGACAGAGGATTTTGATATGCAGGTAGGAAGCCAGATCCGCCTGATGAATCAGCTTGCCAATATCCGTGTGACGGAAGTGAAGGGATTGTTCCTGGAGAAAATGAAGAAGATGCAGGAGAAAGAGATCCGCTGGGAACTGGAGGTCCTGAATCCTTTCGAAGAAACGAGGGTGCGCATTACGGATCTGTGCCGGTGCCTGGGAATTCTTCTGGATAATGCGATGGAAGAAGTGGCGGGGAAGGGGGATGGACAGATCCATATCATGATCAGCAGCCAGAGCGGGTATACGACACTGCGCGTGAAAAATACGCTGTATTCGGCTGTGGACTTCCACAGGCTTGGAACGCTTGGGTATTCCACCAAGGGAGAAGACCGGGGGATCGGCCTTAACAGCTATAAGAAAATTCTGGAGAAGTATGAGAAGATTTTGTCGCTTACGACGATACAGGATGGATATTTTATTCAGGAATTGAAGATACAGGAAGGATGATGTCGATTCAGGCATGAAAGAAAGCCGTTTGGGCACTTTTTGATGCAGAATATGTGAAAAAAGTTAGTATAGTTTTTGAAACCTTGATTAAGCAGTGCGAAGGAGGAAGAAAAATGGGTTCAAAAACGGAGAAACGGCAGCTTATGATTTTTGCGGCAATAGCTTATGGAATTCCTTATCTGATGGGATTTTTGATGTGGTATGGATATGCGGGACAGATCAACCTGAGCGCGTTTCCAAACGCGCAGATGTTATATCCGGCAATGGGCGTTATGTTGGCATTTTTGCTGACGCGTAAGAAAGATGGAAATATTCCAAAGGCATTTTGCATGAGTTTTATTGTGACAACGTTGATTGCAATTGCGTGTTCGGTGCTTTCGGTATTAGATTCCGGCAGAGAGGTAACGATGCCGGGAGGCACGGTTTCTCTGTGGCTCGCGGCGATTCAATACGTTATGATTATAGGGAGTATCGCAGGTCTGATCTGTCTTCTGGCCGCGGGGAAGAAGAAGAGAGAGGCTTACGGGCTTCGATGGAAGAACTGGAAAGCTTCTGTGGGCTGTATTCTCTTGTTTTTGGTATTATATTTTTTACGGGCGGCTTCTGGTTATGCTTTTATGGGAGAGATTGCAGCATTTATTGACATTATGAAGAGTCCTCAGGCCTGGATCACACTTGGAATCATACCGCTGAATTTTGTATTGGCGTATATTGCTTTCTTTGGAGAAGAATATGGGTGGAGGTATTATCTTCAGCCTTTCCTGCAGAAAAGATTCGGCATGCGAAGGGGTGTGCTGCTCCTGGGTGTGCTATGGGGATTGTGGCATCTGCCGCTGGATTTCTTCTATTATGTTACGCCGGATAGCGGGGTGGTCATGACGGTCAATCAGATCATCGTCTGTGTGGCTCTTGGGATTTTCATGGGATATGTCTATATGAAGACAGAGAACATATGGGCGGTAGTGATCATTCATTTCCTGAATAATAATCTGGCGCTGGTGATTTCAGGAGAATTTTCGACGGATGCACTCATGAATCAGAGCCTGTCATGGAGTGATATCCTGCCGGCATTGTTGCTCAATGGGGTGCTTTTCGGTCTGTTTATATTCGCAAGACAGTACCGGGAGAAAGGAACGGCGCCGGGGCAGGACGCCGAGAACGCCAGATTTGGCGTGGAATTGAATGAATGAACGGGACATAGGAGGAAAAGAGATGCTTCCGGTGTATATATGCGAAGATGATGCGAAGATACGGGATGCCCAGAGAGAATATCTGGAAAAACAGATTCTGATCGAAGGGTATGATATGAAGAGTGTGCTGTGCAGCGGCCATCCCGAGGAGATTATCCGGGCGGTGAAGGAGTCGCCTGGGCGGGGAATATATTTCCTGGATGTGGAGTTAAAGGGTGAGCCTATGGATGGGTTCGGGCTTGGCCAGGAGATCCGCAAGCTGGATTCCAGAGGGTTTTTGATCTATGTGACGTCATTTCAGGATCTGGCATTTGAGACATTCCGGTATCATCTGGAGGCATTAGATTATATTGTAAAGGGGAATCCCAGAAAGATGCAGGAGGGAATCCGCCATTGCCTTGAAGTGATCAACGAGCGGATGTGCAGGGAGAAGGGAGAAGAGAGGAAGTTCTTCTCTGTGAAGGTGATGGATGTCGTCAAGCATGTTCCGGTGGATGAGATCGTGTTCTTCGAGACGGCAGGGCGGACGCACAGGATAGAGCTGCACGCGGTAAATGACAGGATGGACTTTATCGGAAGTATGCAGGAGCTGGAAGAGAATCTTGGAGAGAAGTTCTTAAGGGTTCACAGGGCTTATCTTGTGAATGTGGAGCAGATTGCGGAGCTTGACCTCAAAGGGCGGGAGATCCGCATGAAGAATGGAGAGAAATGTATGTTCTCAAGGAATATGAAGGGAGTTCTGCTGAAAAGGATATGAGCGGGACGGGGCTGTCGGCAGGCAGCCCCGTCCTGCATTTCAGGCAATGATCTGTGCTGTCTGGGCAGATTACGGCATTTGATCACGGTAACATGTTATGATAACGCTATCAAAGAAATAAGAAAGAGGGTTATCGTATGGAGCAGAATGTATTACTTCGACTGTCACATATTTCAAAGCGGTTCAAGACGGATCTGGCGCTCAAGGATATCAGTATGGCATTGCATCAGGGAGAAATTCTTGGATTCTTAGGACCGTCGGGCGCCGGCAAGACGACGACAATCAAGATCATCACCGGGCAGCTTAGGCAGACATCCGGCGAAGCGAAGATCCTGGGAACGGATACTGCCAATATTGACGCTTCGCTCTATGAGAAGATCGGTGTTGTTTCTGATAACAGCGGCATTTATGATAAGATGACCGTGTGGCAGAATCTTAGTCTGTTTGCGCAGATCTGGCGTGTACCGGGTACAAGAGTGGAGGAAGTATTGAAGCAGGTAGAATTATTCGAGCACAGTAAGAAGCAGGCAGGCAAGCTGTCGAAGGGGCAAAAGCAGCGTCTTGTCCTCGCAAGAGCCGTTCTCCACAAGCCAAGGATTCTGTTCCTGGATGAGCCGACGAGCGGCCTGGACCCGACGACGGCGGTGGAGATACACAGGATGCTTCTGGAGCTGAAGAGAGAAGGGATGGCGATATTCCTGACGACCCACAATATGGAGGAGGCGACGAAGCTTTGTGATAATGTGGCGCTTCTCTATCAGGGAGAAATCGTAGAATCAGGATCGCCGCAGGAATTATGCCTGAAATATAACCATGATAAGAGATATCAGATTCTTCTTGATAATCAGGAGGAGATTGTGCTGGAACAGACATCGGAGAATATCGGGAAGATCGCAGAATGGATGCAGAAGAACCGGATACAACGAATCCATTCATGTGAGCCGACGTTGGAGAGTGTATTTCTGAAAGTGACGGGGACGTCATTGAATGTATAAGAAAGCGGCAGCAGGATGCTGGATATATCAAAGGGAAATAAAAGCTGTAGATAATAATGCAAGGAGTTGAGCAGATGGAGAATATGAATAAATTAATGGCAGTGGCAAAAATCAAATGGTTCTGTATCAGCCGGAATACCGCGGTGATGATAGGACCGTTTCTGGTGTTGGGGATGGTGTTGGGATGCAAGATTCTGTACGGGCTTCGGACTGACGGAGAACTTTCGCCCATGTTGACGGCGATGCTTTTGAATATCGGAATTACGATGAATATCTGTACGAATGGTTTTCTGATGGTGGGAACGGCAATCGCAGAAGAAAAGGAGAAGCATACGCTGCGTGTGCTGATGACTTCTTCCGTAACAGGAATGCAGTATTTTATCGGAAGTATTTTTTATCCGTTTGTTCTTACGATGGTGATGAACTTTGCTGTATTGTGGGTCAGTGGGATTTCGATGGAACAGGTGTCGGTTCCGGCATTTTTCCTGGTGGGTATGATTGCATCGCTGATTAGCTGTGTGATCGGTATGATCGTGGGAATCTGTGCCGATACCCAGATGAATGCCAATCTGATAGGATATCCGCTGTTGCTTGTGTTTATGATGATACCTGTGTTTGGAAATCTGTCGGACGGGCTGCACCGGATATCGGGATTCCTGTTTACTGGTGTGGTGACACAGATGACGAACTGTTTCGCAAATGGAGCAGAGTATGCTATGGAACCGCTGGATATCGCGGTGCTGTTCGGAGAATTGATCATCAGTGTTCTGGTGTTCCTGGTGATGTACAGACGGAACGGATATGAGAAGGATTAAGAAACTGCATGAAAATAACTTAAACACAAGGGGACTGTCGCATTAAGCAGAAAATGTGCAATATATAGCGACAGCCCCTCTTTTACATATACATTAGGGTTTCGTCTGTGCCGATACACGTTTTACAGGACGGGGACGGGAACTGATGGAGTCTGTACGTGGTTGGGAGGGACGCCGCTGAGCAGCACGCTCCTGCCTCTCGGACTTAGACTGTGTCGTTTTGGCTCTTGATGCCTGCCGCACGGGTTTTTTCCTGCCGGAGCCGGAGGCTGTGTATTCCCGGTCTCCTCTTGGCCTGCGTTTCTCACCGGAGCGCTGTGCTCCGGTCTGCCGATGTTCATCATCGAGACGGAGTTCCGTCTGCCGGCGCTCTTCCGCAAAATGCCGTGCCTCTGCCCGCCGCCGTTCGGCAGCCCGGAATCTGGCAAGTTCCTGACGCTCGCGCTCTCGTTCTTCGGCCTGCCGTCTTGCCATCTCCTTTCTTCGGGCCCGTTCTTCGATTCGCTGTGCAACACGGAACGGAGCCAGAAAAGTCCAGCAGATGATCCGGACGGTTATAATGCCGAAGAATGCGCCGATACTGTCTATCATGACGTCTCGCTTGGAAGGTCCGCGCCCGTCGACGAAAGATTGGTGGTATTCGTCCCCGGCGGCGAAGCCGACGCAGATCAGCCCGGCGACCAGCATCAGCGGGAACCCCCGCAGCCCGTATACATAGAATGGGAACGAGACGGCGATTGCCAGACAGAAATATTCTGTCATATGGGCAAGTTTCCGGACGGGGTATTCGATTCGTTTGGCGTAATAGCCAAGCTGCTCGTCTGATATCCCTACGTCAAAGGTGTCATTCCCAATCTCGACGATCTTATAACTGACAGTATAGCTTAAGCTTCCGGAAGCCTCGCCGGACTGCGCGGAGAAGCTGTAGATGATATACATCATACATATGGCCGGCAGAAAGGACAGCGGCTTCAGGAAAAATAATATTAACTTCTTCATGAAAATCCCCTCATTCTAATATGCAGCATAATTTGTAGTATAAATTATAGAATAAATATATATCGCAAATATGTAACACGATTAAATGTGTATCGCGAATATGTAACACGATTAAATATTGCCATATTTTCAAAGATTTGTAAAGGAAATGTCAGTGGGAACCCCGATTTTTCAGAGTTTCTTAAGGAAATCTTCCAAAACATCTTCAACACAGTCCGTGACGTTTGTCGCATAATCGGAGATACCGGGCGCTCCGTCGGCCATAGCATAGCTGGTTCCGGCGAATTGAAGCATCTCGGTGTCGTTGTACTGATCGCCAAAGGCCATGCATTCGTCCGGCTCTATGCCAAGATATGCCGCCAGGTCCGAAAGGGCGCTTCCCTTATTGGCATTAGGGGCGATGAAATCGATCCAGATCATACCGGATGTGACGACCTTGATCTCATCCTTAAATAATTCCTGGAAATAAGCCTCTATGTTGTCGGTGCCGGCAAAATCGCAGATAGAGACTTTTAAAAACGGTTCTGTGATATTTGACAAATCATCCACAATTCTTATGTCATAGTGCATGATATCTTGTATGTGCCGGATAAATTCAGGATCCTTAGAGTCGGTATAGCTTGTGGATTCGCAGGACAGAAGGCAGTGGCACCCGCCGCGCTCACGGACAGCCTGGAATATACGAAGTCCCAGGCTTCGTTCGATCAATCCTCTGGAGATCACTTGCTTGCCGCAGATACACAGGGAACCATTTTCGGCGATATAAAAAATATCGTCCTTGACCGGTTCGAAGAGAAGCTTGAGGTTATAGTGCTGCCGTCCGCTTGCTGCTGCAAAATAGATATTCTTTTCTTTTAGCTTTTTAATAATATTGTAAATTCTGGGATTAAGTTCCTGGGCGCCGTTCTTTAGGAGCGTGCCGTCTAAGTCGCTTGCAATTAATTTTATCATGTTATTCTCCGTCATTTATTTTTATTATGGTGTTATGTTGATAATTATACATTTAGATATTATAATATAAAAATAAGATGAATGGAAGAGAGGAAATGTATAAATGAAGATAGGAATCGGGAATGATCATGCGGCAGTTGCGATGAAAAATGAGATTGCAAAGTATCTTAAGGAACTGGGATATGAAGTTGTCAATTACGGAACCGACAGTGATGAAAGCTGCAGCTACGCGGTATACGGCGAGAAGGTTGCAAGGGCAGTCGTTGCGAAAGAGGTAGACCTGGGGATTCTCATCTGCGGGACAGGCGTTGGGATATCGCTTGCGGCTAACAAGGTCAAGGGGATCAGGGCAGCCGTTTGTTCGGAACCATGCACGGCAAGGCTGTCAAGACAGCACAACAATGCGAATATTCTTGCATTTGGCGCAAGGATTATCGGAATCGAGACGGCCAAGGAGATCGTGAAGGCATGGCTTGATGCAGAATTTGAAGGCGGCAGGCATCAGACCAGAGTGGATATGATTATGGCGATTGAGGGATAAATCCCCGTTTCGGATATAGGTGGGGATTGCATATTTTTTCACTCATCATCCACCTCGATCAGTTCATGGACGGTGCCTTTCCCGGCTTTTAACTCCTGGACGGATTTCTTCACATAGGCTATGTTCGCCTCGGAGAAGAAGGGGTCGGTAGTCTGGGCGATTTCAAACGGGATGCGGTTTTCGCGTAAAACTGCTTTCACAAATAGATTGATCGCGGTAGAAGTATTCAGGCCGACATTGGAGCAGAAGGTGTCGAAGTTGGCCTTGTCTTTTTCGTCTACCCTTGCGGTTAAGGTTGCCAGTGCCATAGATATCTCTCCTTTCATATTTGGTTTATAATTATTATGGCACTATTGTATGCTAAAAGCAAGCGTATGTATTACATATGGAATGAAATTTACATGAATTGTCGGCTTTTGGGGCAGACAGATTCGGAAATGAAAGAAAAGATGCAGGGTTTATTACTTTCCGCGACGGAGCAGAAGTCAATACAGAGATATAAGGGCAGTGGGCAGGTACCGAGTATCCCGCCCGCTGTTTTTGCGTATGAAAGTGATAATCATTCCTTATGGATATCCGCAAAAGCCTGTTCCATCGAAATAGTGTGTCCTGCCCGGACATCCGCATACCCTTTCTCCAGTTCTTCATCCAGCTGTTCCGCCGTCATACGGCTGATATCCAATGGATGAACCGGCAGCTTCACTTCAAACGGCAGACCATTTTGCAGGATAATCTGCTTATAGAACATTGTGATTGCATTGGATGCGGGAATGCCGAGCGCATTTAAAATATTTTCTGCCTGTTCTTTTACATCAGGTTCAATCCGTGCGTATAGATTTGCTGATTTTGCCATAGCAAAAACTCCTTTCAGGATTTAGTATCTCGATTCACACTTCTATTATAGACGGATGTACGGACAAAGGCAATACATTTTATACATTTTCATATGCTTTTATAAAGATCGCTTTTATATCGGGGATAGAAGCTTCTTTAGGATTATCGGCAATGCTTGCATCATTCGTGGCATTTATAGCAAGTGTCAGCGCATCCTCTGGACGGAATCCTAATTTTTTCAAAGTAGGAATGCCGATTATATTGGAGAGCTTTTTGATAAAATGTATTGCTTCATATGCGGCCTGGTCGCATGTCATGTTTGAAGTATTTACGCCAAGTACAGATGCGATAGCCGAGAAGCGCTCCTTACAATCGGAGGCATTAAACTCCATTACATAAGGAAGAAGGATGGCATTAGCAACGCCGTGAGGCATGTTGTAGAATCCTCCGAGCTGGTGCGCCATAGCATGGACAAGGCCAAGCCCGGCATTGGAGAATGCCAGTCCCGCCATATATTCTGCCCAGCACATATCTGTTCGGGCGCTTAAATCATTGCCGTTGAACACAGCTTTTTCCAAAGATGTAGAAACCAATCGGATTGCTTCCAAAGCCAGACCGTCAGAATATGGAAAATGTGATTTGCAGACGTAAGCTTCGATTGCGTGAGTCAGTGCATCCATTCCTGTTGCTGCGGTCAAGCCGGGAGGCATCTCTGTCATTAATTGTGGATCATCAATTGCAAGAGAAGCAATACAATGGTAATCAACCATAAGCATCTTTACTTTTTTCTCTTCGTCTGTGATAACATAATCCCGGGTTACTTCTGAACCTGTTCCGGCAGTTGTATTAACTGCGATAATGGGCAGACCGCGTTTAGAAGACTGATTTATGCCTTCATAATCCCGGATATCTCCCCCATTGGTCATTAGAATTCCTATTGCTTTTGCAACATCGAGGGGTGAACCGCCTCCAATACCTATTACATAGTCGCAATTATGTTCCAAGGCTATTTTGTAGCCAGCATTAACTATAGCAATTGTCGGATTGGGCTTTACATCTGTGAAGAGAACATATTCGGCATTAGAATTGTCTAAAACGGACAATACTTTCCCTACGGTTCCTATTTTAACAAGACCCTCATCAGAAACGACCAGGGCCTTTTGGCAATGCATCCGTCTGACGTAATGAGGAATCCGGTTGATTGCACCGGCACCAATCAGAGTATTTGAAGGTTGGTAGAGTTCTCGGTAGTTGTGCATAATGATCTCGACCTTTCTTTATTGATTTGTAACATATGATTATTTAATTGTAACATATGATATTATGATAATAAATTAACATAAGATTGGAAAAGAGTCAATATTTTTATATTTTTAATTTATAATTTTATTGACGGAATAAATGTGGTCATGCTATTATCGATAGGAACATTTGATTATTTTTGAATAACATATGATGTAAAAATATAATGTAATGGCAGAAATTGGCAAATATTGACAAAAATGTATTAAATTGGTACTATGATAATGTTTTTGAATGTAGGTTGATTAAATACCGTCAGGTAAAATTTATAGAATGGCAGGAAAATGAAATGAACACTGATACAAAGAAAGGTATCCAAAAAACGGAATTGCTTGTACAGGTATCCCGTTTGTATTATGAACATAATTTTAGCCAAAATGATATAGCGAAAAAAGTTAATTTGTCTCGTCCCTACATATCCAAATTGTTAAATGAAGCGAAACGCATGGGAATCGTCAAAATAGAGATCAATGATCCTATTAAGTCTGAAAGCCGTGTTGAAAGGAAGTTGAGAGAGTATTTTCAATTAGACAGAGTGATAGTGGTGCCAAAAGTAGATGATATTAATCCTTTGCAACAGGTTGGAGAGGCAGCGGCGAGGTATTTGGATTCGATTATAAAAAGTGGAGATGTTATAGGCTTTTCATGGGGGGAAACAGTATATGAATGTGCAAAAGCACTTCGGAAGAGAGAAGATTTAAAAGATGTCGTAGCAGTTCAGATGTGCGGCGGTATCAGTAATATAAAGCGTAATGTTTATGTAGCTGAGATATCGAAAGAATTTGTGGTAATGCTGAATAGTGCTAGCTACATTTTGCCTTTCCCTGCGATTGTTGATAATGAGCAGGTGAAAAGTGTCATAGATAAAGAACACACTATGCAGGAAGTATTAAAATATGCGAAGCAGGTCAATATTGCGATTGTGACGATGGGGAAGTTTGGAAGTCAGTGTGCTTTAGCACGTGCAGGATATTTAAAATCAGATGAGATGGAACGATTATCTTTGCAGGGAGCGGTAGGAGATGTTTGTACTCATATCATTAATTCAGAAGGAGAGATTTGTGATGAGCATCTGGATGCCAGGACAGTTGCTGTCCCGTATGAGCAGATAAAAAAAGCTGAGGTTAGGATTGGAATTGCTATTGGAGAAAGTAAGGTAGAGAGCATTCTGGGAGCATTAAGAGGGGGAGCAGTTAATATTTTTGTAACTAATGAAATTACTGCAGAGGCGATAAATGAAGTATGTCCGCAAATATTTGAATAATCTAATGAATAATAATAAGTGAAGGTTTTGCATTTGTGGAATAACAGAATAGCGACGAAAAAGGAGCAAAAAGAGTCTATCTCTTTTTGCTCCTTTTAATATATACAAATTATACAAAAACAATATGTGTGATTTGTATGAATTGTGCATATTGACAAGTGCGAATAAGTGTAGTATTATACCAGTAAGGAACATATGAGAAAGATATATTATCAAATGTTCCTAAAAAAGATGGAAAGTAACGTTTGATAAAATAGAAATAGAAAATGTTAGGATAAAAATATATTGAATATATTTTTAATAAAGCCAAAAAGAAAGGAGAAAAATTATGAGAAAGGCGAAAAGAGTAGTAGCAGCGTTACTGGTGTGTGCAATGTTCGTAATGATACTTGGAGGATGTACGACAAAAGAGCCTTCGAGTGGAGGAGCACAATCATCAACAAGTGAAGGCGGAAAAAGAGAACCGCGTAGTGGGGATAAATATACGATTGGCATTTCGATGACAAGTATTATTATTCCTTTCTATGTAACGATTCGTGACCGTGTCCAGGAATTGTGTGATGAAAAGGGATATGAATTGGTTGTTTTGGATGCTCAGGGAGATTCCAATAAGCAGATTAGCGATATGGAAGACCTTGTGACTCAAGGATGCGATGTAATTTTATGTAATTCATATGATACATCGATTCTGAGAGAGACGATTAATAGGATTCGTGACGAAGATGGTATCCCGGTTATTGCAATTGATAATGCATTGGATGATGATGTAAGGGTTCTTACTTGTGTTCAGGCCAACAATTATCAGAATGGATTTGAGTGCGGCAAGTGGGTTGCACAGCAGATGAAGGGTAAAGAAATTAAAGCGGCACTGATCAGTGGACAGATGGGTACAATCAATTCTTTGGATCGTAGAGATGGTATGATCGCTGGTATAGTTGAGGAGCAACTCGCATCTGAGGGTGAAGTAAAACTCGAAATTATTGCTCAGGGTTATTGCGATAACTGGGCAGAGGATGCGGCAGTTGTTGCAACAGAAGATATTGTATCTCTGAATGAAGATTTTAACGTACTGCTTTCAGAAGCAGATGTTATGGCTATGGCGGCTATGAATGTACTTGAGAATGCCAATATGCTGGATGGTGTCCTGGTTGCAGCCTGTGCAGATGGACAGAAGGAAGCGTTCAAGTTGATTAAGGACGGAAAGTATGGATGTACCGGAACAAACAGTCCGGTAGAGATTGGAAATCTGGCAGTTGAGAATGCGGAACTGTGGTTTAATGGAGCAGGATGGGGAGATTTCTCATCATTTACATATACTCCGGCAAATTGTGTATGGAGCGAAAATATAGATGAATTTTATGATCCGGATGCAACATTCTAAATTACATGGTGTATGAGCGGAGCGGGAATACCCTCCCCTCCGCTTTTTCAATTGATAAATCAGACGGATGGGAGGTTAGTGAATAAGTGGCAGAAGAGAATAATTATAGAGTTGAATTGAAAAATATTTTCAAAAGCTTTGGCGGTGTACATGCTTTGCAGGATGTTTCACTTAAAGTAAAAAAAGGCGAGATTCATGCTCTGGTGGGTCAAAATGGTGCGGGGAAATCTACATTAATGAAGATTTTGTCGGGTGCGTATAAAAAAGATAGTGGTGAAATTTATATTAATGGAAAACAATTTTCTGGAAACAGCCTTATTGAGATCAAAAAAGCGGGGCTTGGGATTATCTATCAGGAATTTGCACTTGCGCCAGATTTGTCAGTTGCCGAGAATATTTTCATTAATAGAATGGGATTGGGGAAAAAGGCTATTAATTGGAAAAATCTGTATAGTAAGGCACAGGAGATATTGAGCGGCCTTGGATTTGACATTGATGCACATACAAGAGTTGGTACTTTGAGTGTGGCATATCAGCAGGTAGTAGAGATTGCAAAGACTTTAAGTGAGGATGTAAATGTGTTAATCCTGGACGAACCTACAGCGGTTTTGTCACCAAAGGAGACGGAAAGTCTTTTTGAATTACTAAGAAGATTGAAGGCAAAAGGTGTAAGTATTATTTATATATCTCACAGATTAGATGAGATATTTGCGTTATCAGATATGATTACAACTATGCGTGATGGCAGGGTGATCGACAGTGTTCCAACAAAAGATATTACAATGAATCAGGTTATTGAAAAGATGATTGGGCGCAGTTATGATGCATTATTCCCGGATCGCAAGACGCGTAATGGAGAGGTTATATTAGAAGTAAAGGATATAACAAATGGTATAGCTGCTCAGAATATATCGTTTGCAGTACATGCAGGAGAGATTCTGGGAATTGCGGGTTTGGTAGGTGCAGGGAAAACGGAACTTGCCAGAGCAATATTTGGAGCAGATAAAGGCTGTACGGGAGAAGTTATTTTGGAAGGAAAATCTTTAAAGATTAAATCTCCCTATGAGGCGATCAAGCAGGGGATTGCTTATCTGCCGGAAAGCCGAAAAGAGCATGGAGTACTTTTGTCACAATCAGTGCGTATGAATGTAACGCTTGCCTCTAATAAAAAGATTAGTAAAGCAGGAGTAATTAATCAGAAAAAAGAGAAGCAAGATGTTGCAGAAATGATAGATAAATTGCATATCAAGACGAATGGTACAGAAGTTCATGTAGGAAGTCTAAGTGGTGGTAATCAGCAGAAAGTTAGTCTGGCGAAATGGCTTTATGGGAATAATAAAGTAATTATTTTGGATGAGCCTACGCGTGGAGTGGATGTTGGGGCTAAGATGGAGATTTATAATTTGATCAATAGTCTGACGGACAATGGCCTGGCGGTTATTCTGATTTCATCAGAGGTGGAAGAAGTAATTGGTATGAGCGACCGTGTCCTGATACTGAATCGCGGAAAAACAATGGGAATATTGGAAAAAGATGAGATATCACAGACAAAGATTTTGAATTATTCTGTCGGAGTTACAGATTAGGAGAGGAGAGAGGATGATGGCTGAAACAAAAGTAAACACAACGGAAAAAAAGAAGAAATTTGATGTGGTTCTTTTTATAAATAAATATAATACGATTCTAATATTTGTTTTGATGATTGTTATCTCATCATTGGTAAGCTCAAGCTTTTTTTCAGCAGGCAATCTGACAAATATTCTAAAGCAGCAGGCTGGATTAGGTGTTGTCAGTTTAGGGATGCTGATGGTCATTATGACAGGAGGAATTGACCTTTCGGTTGGAGCAATATTAACATTAGGTAATATTGTATTCGCTTATGTACTTGCGAAAGATATGGGACTTGTGATGGCTATATTGGCAGCGGTTGGTGTCGGATTATTATGTGGAATAATATCTGGTTTTATGGTTTCCTATCAGAAGATAGCTGCGTTCGTAGTTACACTGGCTATTATGCAGATTGCAAAAGGATTCGCATATATTATCAGTGGTGGTGCATCTATTCAGATTAATAGTCCGGAATATCTGCTGTTTTCTAAATCATATATTTTAGGTTTGCCAACACAGTTTTATATTATGATTATTATTTTTATTGTAATTTTTCTGGTGTTTAAGTTTACGACATATGGACGATTGGTACTGGCAATCGGCTCTAATGAAGAGGCTGTAAGGCTTTCTGGAATTCGTACAAATATATATAGAATGTCTGTATATGCGGTAAGTGGAGCATTTTCAGCAATTTCTGGAATTATTGTCTGTGGACGTACAGGGGTAGGTTCTCCGCTTGTTGGTGATGGTACGGAGATGGATGCGATTGCTGCTTGTGTTATTGCAGGGGCAAATTTGAGTGGTGGAAACGGAAGCGTTGTTAAAACTCTGTTTGGAGTATTTACGTTAGGACTTATCAGTAACATTATGAATTTGCTGAAAATTCCGGCATATCCACAGTTGGTAATCAAAGGTATTATTATATTAGTTGCAGTATTGCTTCCGCAATTTACCAAGAGGGAGAATTCAAATACATAGATTATTTATGAAAGAGCAGGAGGCTGAGTAGATGAAAGATCGTTATTTGTTGTTTGATCTTGGTGCCAGTAACGGAAGGGCAATTGTTGCGGAACTTGAAGATCGTAAAGTTGAATTTAATGTTGTCCACAGGTTTGACAATAGGCCTGTTTTTGCGAACGAGGAAGAGTATTTTTGGGATATTTTAAGGTTATTGTCGGAAATTAAGATAGGAATTCAAAAATGCTATCAAGAATACGGGAAAGTCAATTCTATGGCGATTGATTCGTGGGGATGTGATTTTGGATTTATTGATAAATATGGCAGAATGATTGGAAATCCTCTTCACTATCGCGATAAGAGTCAGCACGAAAAGTCGAAAGAGTTACATGAGATATTATCAGAAAAAGAGCTGTTTGAGCTAAGCGGAGGACCGTGCAACCGTATTATGGGAGTTTACAAACTCTTTTCTTTAAAAATGAAAGATGCCACAGAATATCGAGAAGGAAAGCGTTTGTTGATGGTACCGGATATTTTGAACTATTTTCTGACAGGGAAAGCAAGTAATGAGTTTACAAATGCGACAATGACATTGATGGCGAATCAGAAGACACGGCAATGGGAACCAGAGATTTTAAAGCGTTTAGGATTAAAGACAGATTTTCTTCATCCGCTTTCAGAACCTGGAACATTTTTAGGAATGCTCAAGGAAGAGATCTGTAAAGAGCTGGACGTTGAGCCGATTCCGGTAGTCATACCAGCGACACATGATACAGCGTCCGCGGTTGCAGGTATTCCTCTTAAGGAAGCCGATAAGACATGGGGATATGTGAGTTTGGGTACATGGTGTCTGGCCGGGTTGGAAACAGAGGAGCCGTTGATGAATCCAGAGATTGTTAAGCTGGAATTTGGTAATGAGGGTTCGGCAGGAGGAAAGAATCTGCTGCTTAAAAATATTACCGGGCTTTGGATTATTCAGAAGTGTAGAGAAAAATGGCTAAAAGATGGCGATATTAGCTGGGATGAGATTTCTGTAGAAGCGTTAAAGGCTAAAAGAATGAATTGTGTCATTGATGTAGATGAAGCGCGTTTCGGAGAATTCCAGGCAGATATGCCGCAGGTGATCAGGGATTATTGTAAAGAAACAGGCCAGGAAGTGCCGGAAACTTTAGGAGAAGTTGCTGATTGTGTTTATAGAAGTCTCGCGTTAAGTTTCAGATATAATTTTGATGCAATCACGGATATTCTCGGAGAAAAATTGGAGTTATTACATTTAGTAGGAGGCGGCTCACAGAATACAGTATTGTGTCAATATACAGCGAATGTAATGAATTTGCCAATTACGGCAGGCCCCACGGAGACAACGGCATTTGGCAATCTGATTTTCCAGCTTATTGCAGATGAGAAGATTGAGTCAATAGAAGACGGACGTAAATTATGTGCAGATAACAGTAATCTTATCAACTATGTACCACAAGATGTGGAAGAATGGAAAAGCCAGTATGAGCATTATCTAAATATTATAAGAAAGAAGGATGAGCTATGAAATATCCGAAGATATATTTGACATTAGATAACTGCTTTGCGATCAAACGGTGGACAAAACCTTCGGAATGGATGCCATTGATTAAGAAAATTGGATTCCAAAGTGTCCAGGCAAGTTTTGATAATGAGATAGATTTTTTGTATTCTCCAGAATGGTACTTGGAACAATGGTTTTCGGAAGTTGAAAGGGTGGAAAGAGAAACCGGGATTAGAGTGGATACTTTCTTTACCGGATATCAGACTTATCGAACAGCAGGATTAGCGCATGCCGATAGGGAAATGGCCGATTACCTGAAAAGGGAATGGATGGAGAAGGCGGTCAGGTGGCTTGGAAAGCGGCAGTCGCATATGGGAGTTTCATTTTTTGCAATGACTGATGAAGTCCTTCAGAATCCGGAACGCTATAGTAAGGTATACAACGAAGTGATCGAACGTTTTGCGGATATTGCAAAGTGTGCGGCTGAGAATAAGATATATTTCTGTTCGGAAGCTATGTATGCGCCTCATCAACCATCTTGGACAATCAAAGGGACAAAAAAGTTTCTTAAAGATTGTTACGCGAAAAACGGGAATCCTATCTATACAACTGTAGATGTGGGGCATATGGTAGGACAGCGCAGGTTTAGAAGGCCTTCCAGGCACCAGATTGAAGAAAGTATAGAAACAGCGCGACCAGAAATGGTTCGTCCTGGTTTCTGGATTGGGGCGGAACATACGGTAGAATTATGGAAACAAGCTGTAGAGGAGAAAGCAGGCAGAGAACGGCTTATTGAGGAAATCATGGAGGATATCAATAGGTATGAGTATCTGTTCTCAGATGGAGAAGAAGACAGTTCACCTTATGCGTGGTTGGAAGAATTAGCCTGTTATTCACCGATCTTGCATATGCAGCAAACAAATGGGGTCGCATCTTCTCATGCGGCATTTACAGAGAAGACAAATAAAGATGGAATCATAAAAGGAAAGGAGTTGCTTCAGGCAATTGCAAAATCCTATGAGAAAGAAACGGAAGAAGGAATGCCTCCAAAGGTGGATAAGATTTACCTTGCATTTGAAATTTTTGGTGCAAACGCAGAGTATAGTTATGAAATTGTCGATAAATTGACAGAAACAGCAAAATATTGGAAGACATTTGTGCCAGAGGATGGTATTGTATTAGACAAACTGCTTGAGAAATTAAATTAATAATAATTAAAGGAGAGATGATTATGAGTATTCCAAAAACAATGAAAGCATTAGTTGCCTATGGTAAAAATGAGTATCGTTTTGAAAACGCGTATCCGGTGCCCGAAATTAACGAAGAAGAGATATTGATTAAAATTGAAGCATGCGGTGTATGCGCCGGAGATGTAAAGGCGTGGCATGGTGCGGCAAAATTCTGGGGAGATCAAAATCAGCCATCATGGGTAAAGGCACCGTTTATACCCGGTCATGAATTTATTGGTGAAGTTGTATTAAAGGGCGAAAAGAGCAAACATGGAGTAGAGGTGGGAGACCGTGTCACGGTGGAACAGATTGCACCTTGCGGAGAGTGTAGATTCTGTAAGACAGGTAAGTATTGGATGTGTCAAAAACATGATATCTATGGTTTTCAGGAAAATGTAAACGGTGGAATGGCAGAGTATGCAAAAGTATGTAAAGGCGGACTTGTATATAAGGTTCCTGAAACAATGCCGATTGAAAAAGCGATCTTGATTGAACCATATGCTTGCGCAAAACATGCAATTGACAGGGCTCAGATTGGCAATGAGGATGTTGTTGTATTGTCAGGTGCAGGTCCGCTTGGAGTTGGTATGTTGGGAGCGGCGAAGTTGCGGAATCCAAAATGTCTGATAGTTCTGGATTTAAAGCCTGAAAGGCTTGAGATGGCTAAAAGATTTGGTGCAGACATAGTGATGAATCCGGCGAAAGAAGATGTTGTTCAAAAAGTTAAGGATATGACAGATGGCTATGGATGTGATATTTATGTTGAAGCGACAGGAGCACCGCCGAGTGTTATTCAGGGATTGAATATGGTACGTAAGTTAGGACGTTTTGTGGAGTTTTCTGTATTTGGGAGTGAGACGACTGTTGATTGGTCCATTATCGGTGATTCAAAAGAATTGGATCTGTTAGGGGCTCATTTATCGCCATATTGCTTCCCGACAGTAATTGACTGGATTGAACAGGATAAACTCCCGACGGAAGGAGTTGCATCGCATTTCTTTAATCTGGAAGAATGGGAAAAGGCATTTGATTTGAATGGAAAAGGTGATAATTCGATGAAAGTTGTTTTACGGCCTTGATGCCGGGAGGAGTGTTGGAGACTATGAAAGCTTATATAATGGATGATAATAGAAAAATGGTCGTGCGAGATATGCCGGAACCAATTGCAACAGAAAATAATGCAATTATAGATGTCCGGTACGCTTCCATTTGCGGTACGGATTTTCGGACATTTATGAAAGGAAATGAAAAAATAACACCGCCACGTATACTGGGACATGAATCTGTGGGAATTGTCAGACATGCCGGAGCTTTGGCAAAAGCAAATGGTATTGAAGTTGGTGATCGTGTTACGGTAGCGCCTGCAATTGGATGCGGAGAATGTTGGCCATGTAAGACTGGACATACAAATATGTGTGATCACTTGCAAACAATAGGTTTTCAATACGAAGGTGCGTTCGCCGAAAAAATGGAGATACCCAAACAAGCAATCAGAATGGGAAATGTATTGAAGGTTCCTGAGAAAGTATCAGATATGTCTGCAGCACTTTCGGAGCCGGCAGCTTGTGCATTGAATGCACAGCAGTATTTGAAGATTCAACCCGAAGATTATGTCGTAATTTATGGAAGTGGTTATATCGGATGTATTCATGCCGAGTTAGCACGTTTGGCGGGTGCAAAGAAAATTATTATGGTTGAAATTGCGCAAGTCAGAGCAGAAATAGCGAAGAAAATGATCCCCGGTATTATTATGATTAATCCGAAAGAGCAGAATACGGTGGATGAAGTTCGAAAGATAACCGAAGGTCGAGGGGCAAATGTTGTCATTACCGCATTGTCGGTACCATCGGTACATACGGAGGCACAGATTATTGCGTCTAAAATGGGAAGAATTAGTTTGTTTGGTGGTATTGCAGGAGATGGCAAGGGTTATATTGACAGTAATTTGATTCATTATAAAGAATTGTCTGTTTATGGTGTGCATGCAACAACGGCTAGATTGATGACACAGATTATGAATTATGTAGCAGATGGTGTGCTGAATCTTGAAAAATACGTTTCAGAGGTATGTAAATTGGAGAATATCCAGGATGGATTTGTGTCAATACGTGATAACAACGCATTAAAGGTGCTTATTGAACCCTGAAAAAAATAATATATTCTAAGATATTATATGCATATGCCTGATGTAAGAAAGGAGATTATATGAGAAGGAAGATAAAGGCGAAAGCATTAAGTGTAGAAGCATTTACACCCTATGGCAGTTATATGAGCGTTATAACTCCGGAGGGGTATTATCTGCAAGGAGAATATCACAAATTTTATAGGGATATGGTGCGTTTCCCAGTAGGGGGGGATGGGTCTATATGTTTTTCTTCTTTAGTTGTGAAAAAGAACGCAGAGCTGATTATAAAGGGGATGGAATACCACGATTATACAGATGAGGTACAGCTCCCGGTAGATTCAGACACCGTTCTTGTATGTGCACCGGCTAATGGAGGCGATATTGCGATTGATGAAGCGGAGGCTTTTATTGTACCGAAGGGGACAATGATTTGTTTGCGCAGAGGAACTTGGCATGATGTCATGTATCCGTTGGATCAAGAAAAGGTCAGTGTGCTAATAGGGCTTCCGGAGCGGGTATATCATAATGATATTGTTGTAAAATCATTTAGTGAGTCTGAAATACAAGTTGAATTATAAGCGTGTGTTAAATAATTGAAAAAGCGGGAAGAAGCATATGATTCAAAAAGGAACATATGCTTCTTTTATATTATAAATTGATATTGACATTTTGTGAAATGAGTGGTAATATTTACGCATAGGAACAAATTATAATATATATGTATCAAAAGTTCATAAAGGAGGCGATAATATGGCACAAAAAATGAGAGCGGTACGCTTGTTTGCGCCAAAGGATATCCGTTGTGTGGAGGTAGACATTCCACAGATTGAGAAGGACACACAAGTGTTGATAAAGGTAAAAAGCTGCGGTGTGTGCGGTTCAGATATTCCCCGGGTTATGGTAAAGGGAACCTATCATTTCCCAACTACGATCGGGCATGAGTTCTCCGGCCAGATAGTAGAATGCGGAACGAATGTACGCGGTAATTTGAAACCGGGCGACAGAGTATCCGTAATGCCTTTGATTCCGTGTGGGACATGCCAGTTTTGTAAAGTAGGCCAGTCACATTTGTGTGATCATTATGATTACTATGGCTCCAGAAGGGATGGCGCAATGGCGGAGTATATAGTTGTAGAGTCCGAGAATTGTCTGAAACTTCCGCAGAATGTCAGCTATGAGATGGGCGCTCTTACTGATCCGATATCAGTAGCACTGCATGCGGTGCGTAAAGTAAAGATGGAAGCGGGCAAATCAGCCGCGGTATTCGGGCTTGGGGCGATCGGTTATCTCTGTGTACAATGGTTGCGGGAGCTTGGCTGTACCAAAGTAATTGCCGTAGATGTTGCAGATGAGAAACTTAGGCTTGCCAGGGAGCTTGGGGCTACGAATGGCGTAAATGGAATGAAGGTAGATGCGGTCAAGGCGGTGAAAGAGCTGACCGGCGGTGAAGGAGTAGATATTGCGATTGAATTTGCGGGAAATAAGATTACTCATGTACAGGCAGTTGAGGCTTGCAAGAAGAACGGGGAGGTCGTATACGGCGGTATCACCTATGATGATGTGATGTTTCCGAATAAAGCGATTGCGGCTATCTTAAGAGGAGAACTTACTATACACGGGAGTTGGAATTCGTCGATCAATCCGCTGCCGATCAATGAATGGATGAGTGGTCTTGAATATATGAATCTCGGAAAGATTATAGTAGAACCTCTGATCACCCACAGAGTAAGGCTTGAAGATTGCAAGGAAGTATTTGATATGATGTTTAATCGTACGGAAGTATTTACAAAAGTATTATTCCTGCCGGAGTTGACGTAACAGTGCAAAGGGGAAGACATAGTGGAAAAGAGAGAGATTGAGAGTCTGGTACGAAAACATATTGAGTCCAAATTCGGTAATGCAAGACAAAAAGAGTATATCGTTGCTGCAAACTGGAAGATGAATATGTCCGCGAAGGAGACCAGAAGGTTTATCGAAGAGATAAAAAAGACAGAGATTCCGAATCACCTGAAGGCAATTGTTTTCCCACCATATCCGTATCTGCCTGTTTTTCAGGAGATGCTTCGATATGACAAGATTACATACGGAGCGCAGGATGTTGCCGATAAGGAGAAAGGAGCGTATACCGGAGAAGTCAGTGCGGCGATGCTTGCAGACTGCGGGTGTTCGTATACTTTGACCGGGCATTCTGAACGCCGGAGTTATTACGGAGAGACGCCTAAGGTAGTGGCAGAAAAGACGGCTGCTGCGCTTAAATATCATTTAAAACCAGTAATCTGCATCGGTGAGACTCTTAAAGAGCGGCAGGAGAACAGGTATTGTGAAGTATTGAAAGGCCAGTTAGACGCAGTCAGGCAAGAGATAGGAGATGCGCTTTCGGACTGTATTGTTGCATACGAACCGGTGTGGGCGATCGGCACCGGCGTGATACCGGAAATGTATCAGATTGAGGAGACGCACAAATTTATCCATGAACTTCTGATATCATATACGGGAATCCGTGAGAAAGCGTCTAAGATACTTTACGGAGGCAGTGTAAATGAGAAGAATGTAAAAGAGATTGCCGCGGTACGATATGTAGATGGATTTCTAATCGGAGGCGCCAGTTTGAAGGCGGAAAGCTACATAAAAATTCTGAATTTATTAAGTGTGGATTGATAAAAATGAAGATCAGTAGGGATGAGATTAATGCTCTGGTCCGGCGAGTGCTGACATATTATATCTGGAGAAAAAAAAGAGAAGAAGATACTGGACGGATATTGCTTCTGATACCAGAATACCCGATTGGTCTTGCGGAAATGATCAGCGAGTATGATTTATATGGAAAACTGGACATTCTGGATTTGTTTTACGAGCAGCAAAGCACAGATATTCCGGATGTTAAGGGAGTCAGGATGTTTTGCATGGAACAAAAGAAAGATATCGGTTATATCCTGAGTTCCCTGACGCAGTATCAGAAGTTGGAAATATATACCCCTTCGCTGGATTTTCTAAGGATGCTTAAAGATGGGGAAGAGAGCCGCCTGTTCATTCGGATTGCACTGTATTTTCTGATGACTGGGAAGGAAGTAATTATTCGGCTGCCTTATGTGTCTGATGCGGTGCCGGAGGGCAGGTTTGGAAAATCTGTAAAGGATCTGCTTCGGGATCTGTGGGATATGGGAATTTCTTTTGCGGATTTGAGCCCGAAGTTTGGAGAGCTGGTCCTTTTGCAGGAACATCAAATGGCAGATTTTATTACGGAGAGCAGTGTGGAACAGGCTTACGCAATGGGATGCAGGCAGATTCATGCGGTAAAAAATGCAGTGATTACCCCGTTAGCGGTGGAGAGGGCGAAAGAGTTAAGTATACAGATAATAAATGAATAAAAGATTAGCGGAATGAGAAACGGAGGTTTGAAACATGGGTATATCAACCTCGCAGATATCACAGTATATTCTGGATCTTCAGCAGGAGCTGAAGGAACCTGTGAGTAGTAGTAAGATAGCAGACGGAGAGTCCGCAGTGCCGGCAGATATGACGGCAGGTGGAAATGGAATATTTAAAGATGTAGAAGCGGCAATACAAGCGGCGGCCAAAGCGCAGAAAAAGTTGATGGCATATACGCTTGCTGACCGCGGCAGATTTATCGATGCGATGAGAGTGGCGGCACGGGCCAATGCCGGGAAACTTGCCAGGATTGCACATGAAGAGACCGGGTATGGACATGTGGACGACAAGGTGGCGAAGAATCTTCTGGCAGCGGACAAGACACCGGGAACAGAAGATCTGAAGACGCTGGCCTGCAGCGGAGATGACGGCCTGATGCTGACAGAGATGGCGCCTTTTGGAGTGATTGGGGCAATTACTCCGTCAACGAATCCGACAGCAACGGTGATTAATAACGGGATTGGGATGGTTGCGGGCGGGAATGCCGTTATCTTTAATCCCCATCCGGGAGCTAAGAGAGCATCGATTGAGACGATTAAGATATTGAATCAGGCGATTGTGACAGCAGGCGGACCGGACAATCTGTTATGTGCACCGGAAGTGCCGACGATGGATACCAGTGCGGTGATTATGGCAAGCCCGATTGTGAAGCTGTTGGTTGTGACAGGAGGAGAAGCGGTTGTTAAGGTTGCTATGAAGACCGGGAAGAAATGCATTGCAGCGGGACCCGGTAATCCCCCGGTAGTAGTAGACCATACGGCAAATATTAAGAGGGCGGCCCGCGATATCGTCAGTGGGATTTATTATGAAAATTGTATCTTGTGTATTGCCGAAAAAGAGATCCTGGTGGAAGACAGTGTGGCAGATGAATTGATCGCCGAGATGAAGAAGGAAGGCGCCTATCTTGTTGATGACAGGGAACTTGAAGCGGTTGTCGGGACGGTTATGGTCAGGACGAATGACGGAAAGTATGCGCCGAATAAAAAATATGTGGGAAGAGATGCATCTTATATATTGAAGGAATCTGGAATTATCTTCAATCCAAATCAAGAAGTGAAAGCGATTATTGCAGATGTGCCTTTTGATCACCCGTTAGTTATGACGGAGATGCTGATGCCGGTAGTTCCGGTCACCAGAACGGCAACGGTTGACGAAGCGATTGAGAAGGCAGTGATTGCGGAAAATGGCTGTCACCATACGGCGATGATGCATTCAGAGAATATTAATAATCTGACGAAGATGGCACGGGCGGTCGATACGACTATATTTGTGAAAAATGCACCGTCTTATGCAGGCCTCGGGATTGACGGAGAGGGTTACACAACACTTACAATTGCAACGCCTACCGGTGAAGGACTGACTTCTGCGAAGAACTTTACGAGATCACGCAGATGTACGCTTCATGGATCATTTAGAATTATTTAGCGAGGTAATATATGAAAGAGCAAGCGTTAGAGAAGATAAAACAAGCAGGGGTGGTGGGAGCCGGCGGAGCCGGATTTCCGACGCATGCAAAGCTTAAGTGTGCTCCGGATATTGTTATTGCCAATTGTGCGGAATGTGAACCGATCATCAAATCAGACAAGTACCTGATGGAGCAGAATGCCGGGGTGATCGTAGACGGCATGAAAGCGGCTCTTGAGTGCACCGGTGCGAAAAAGGGTGTACTCGCTGTCAAGTATAAGAATAAAAAAGCGGTGGAAGAACTTCAGAAGGCGGTTTCGCAGGAAGAGAATTTGTCGGTCCATCTTCTGGATAACTATTATCCGGCAGGAGATGAGCAGCAGATCATATATGAAGTGACCGGGCGTGTGGTTCCGGCAGGAGAGATCCCGATTAAGGTTGGATGTGTAGTGCTGAATGCGCAGACATTGTTCCATATCTCCCAGGCAATGCAGGGAACTCCCGTGACAGCTCGTATGGTGACGGTTGCCGGGGCGGTAAAAACACCGATGACGGTGCAGGTTCCGATTGGTATGCCGGTTACCTGTCTGGTGGAACTGTCGGGCGGTACGACGGTTCCCGACAGTGTTGTGATCCTGGGAGGCCCGTTGATGGGGAGGGTGGCAGAAGATCCGGAGAAAGAATTTGTCACGAAAACTACGAACGGCGTGATCGTACTTCCTGCAGATCATCCATTGGTTATTAAGAAGACAGAGGATTTCAATTATCAGCTTAAGATAGCCAAATCAGCATGCTGTCAGTGCAATTACTGTACTTTAATCTGTCCAAGGAGCAACCTTGGATTAGGGGTACAGCCGCATAAGATCATGCAGGCACTTACCCTGAGCAATGCGGATATACTTGCGGACGGACAGGCAGCGTTAGGGTGCTGTAACTGTGGGCTGTGTACCTATGTAGGCTGTAATATGGGACTTGCCCCCAGCCGTTTTATCACGGCGGTAAGGCAGGGACTTTTAGCGAGAAAGGTGAAGAGCAGCCGGGAACCAGGAGAAGTCAACTTGTTCCGCAATGAATCCAAAGTGCCGTCGAACAGGGTGATTCAACGGATGGGGCTTACCCCGTATGATGTGAATATTGAATATATTGATTCTATTCAGACACCAAAGAGTGTGAGGATTATGTTAAAGCAGCATATTGGAGCACCGTGTCTGGCTATTGTAAAAGAAGGGGATAAGGTCAAGAAAGGACAATGTATTGGCCAGATTCCGGACGGCGCACTGGGTGCACCGGTACATGCATCTGTGAAAGGAAAAGTTGCAGCGGTAACCGGAGAATACATAGAGATTGTGAAGGGCTAGGAGGTGAAAATATGGGACTGGCGATAGGAACGGTGGAGTTAAACAGTGTAGCTTCGGGTGTAATTGCAGGAGATGAGATGTTAAAATCAGCAGATGTACAGCTGGTGATGGCCCAACCGGTCTGCCCGGGTAAATATGTTTTGCTGGTTGCCGGAGATACTTCCAGTGTGGAGACTGCCGTTGCGGCGGGTAAAGCGGCAGGCAGGGAGAAAGTGGTAGATTCTGTTATTATATCGAGTATTGCCCCCGAGGTAATCCCGGCAATCATGCGTTCGACGGCTCCGGAACAGAAAGAAGCAGTTGGAATCATAGAGACCTATTCCCTGGCAAGTGCGATTCTTGCGGCAGATTACGCGGTCAAGAGTGCCGCGATTGAGCTGATTGAGGTCCGGCTTGGAAGAGGCCTTGGAGGCAAGGCATTTGTAATGGTTACAGGGAGCATCAGTGATGTGACGACAGCGGCGGACACGGCAAAGGTGCAGCTGGGCAAGGAAGGAATGATATTGAATATAGAAGTAATACCGTCCTTGCATAAAGATATGTATCAGGCACTCCTTTAGGGAGAAAAAATATACAATGAAAAATAAAAAGAGGTGGCTATTATGGAAAAAGAAGCATTAGGAATGGTAGAAACCAGAGGTCTGGTAGGTGCAATTGAGGCAGCAGATGCAATGGTAAAGGCGGCGAATGTACATCTGATCGGGAAAGAGAAGATTGGTTCAGGATTGGTAACCGTGATGGTGCGCGGAGACGTAGGTGCAGTGAAGGCTTCCGTGGAAGCAGGGGCAGCGGCAGTAAAACGGGTAGGAGAACTGGTATCCGTACATGTAATCGCAAGCCCGCATACGGATGTGGAAGGAATTTTACCAAAAGTTAAATAAGTAGAGACAAAAAAGGATATCAGGAGGTATAATAATGGCAAACGAAGCATTGGGAATGGTGGAGACAAAAGGTTTGGTTGGATCGATTGAGGCAGCAGATGCAATGGTAAAGGCGGCGAATGTAAGACTGATCGGCAAAGAGCAGATAGGCTCAGGTTTGGTAACCGTAATGGTACGCGGAGATGTAGGTGCGGTCAAGGCTTCTGTGGAGGCCGGGGCTTCCGCAGCGAAGCGGGTGGGCGAGCTGGTATCCGTACATGTGATTGCAAGTCCGCATGCAGATGTAGAAGGAATCCTTCCGCACCCGGAACCAGTCAAAAAATAAATAGAAAAGGGAGTAAACGAATATGGATATAGAAAAATTAATTGCGGAGATAACGGACGAGATTTATAATAAGGTTTCTTCTGATAATGCGGGGCATACGACAAAGGCATGCAAAAGCCCGGCGGCGGATCTTGCCAAATATATTGACCATACTCTGCTTAAGGCCAACGCGTCGGAAGAGCAGATAGTGAAGCTGTGTGCGGAAGCCAGGGAGCATCAGTTTGCGTCGGTATGTGTGAACCCGGGGTATGTTCCGCTTGCGTCAAAAGAGCTTGCGGGTTCGGGCGTAAAGACTTGCTGCGTCATCGGATTCCCCTTAGGTGCGACAACTACAGAGGCAAAGGCTTTAGAGACAGCCGACAGTATTAAGAAGGGTGCCGAGGAAGTAGATATGGTTATCAATGTCGGACAGGTAAAATCAGGAAACTGGGTATATGTCAAGAAAGATATTGAGGAGGTAGTGGCAGCGGCACGCGGCAAGGCTCTGGTCAAAGTAATCATTGAGACCTGTCTTCTTACAGATGAAGAGAAGGTAAAGGTTTGTGCGATTGCAAAGATGGCAGGAGCAGATTTTGTTAAGACTTCTACGGGCTTTTCTACAGGAGGGGCGACCGTTGAAGACGTCCGGTTGATGCGCCAGACGGTAGGACCGGATATGGGAGTTAAGGCTTCCGGCGGGGTGCGTGATTACGAAACGGCAGTGGCTATGATCGAAGCCGGAGCCACCCGCATCGGAACCAGCAATGGAATATCAATCGTGGCAGGTGAAAGCGGCAGTAAGAAGGAGCCGGGACATGAGTGTGTAGGCTGCGGTAATTGTAAGAAAAAGTGCCCATCTAAAAAAGTAGATATTGTAGTGGCAAATAATTATTAACTATGTATGCAGCGAAGATTATAGGAAGTGCAGTATGCACATGTAAGGAGCAGAAACTGGTAGGGCTTAAGCTTCTGGTGGTACAGCCGGTCAGCCTGCTGAATTTGGAGAACGAAGGGAAACCGGTTGTTGCGGTCGATGCGGTAGGCGCGGGAGAGTCGGAGATTGTGCTGGTGGTAGGCGGAAGTTCGGCCAGGCAGACGGAAGTGACGGCGAACATGCCTGTAGATGCAACGATTATGGCAGTGGTTGACCATATAGATATAGGCGGTAAGAAAGTGTTCGAAAAATATGCGGCGGGTGAGACAGAATGAACAGTGCAAAGGTCATTGGAACCGTAGTGGCAACCAAAAAAGACGAGCGGCTTAACGGAGTGCGTCTGATGGTTATCCAACCGGTCGATTCTAAGGGAAATGTACAAGGACCGCCGATTGTGGCAGGGGATGCCGCCGGAAGCGGTGTAGGAGAGACGGTTATCTATGCGAAAAGCAAGGAAGGGGCATTTTGCCTGCCGAATCCGGAAGCCTGCTGTGATGCGGGAATTACAGCGATTATTGACAGTATGTATACGGTAGGGATGTAGATATGTTGATAGCCAGAGTAGTGGGAAATGTCATTTCTACGCAGAAGCATGAAGACTACAGAGGACATAAATTGTTGATTGTAAGGCAGGCAAACGTGGATGGAGAGCCGTGCGGGCCGGAGATGATTGCGGTGGACGGTGCGGACAGTGATGCCGGAATCGGTGATCTGGTGCTTGTAATACAGGAAGGCGGCGGAGCAAGATATGCGGCAAGGTGCGATCATCCTGGCCCGATTGATTTGAGTGTGATTGCGGTAGTCGATACCTTAAGTGTACGGGATATGTAGATATTGCAGACGGCAGGGAGATAACGGGATGAGTTTTATAGAACAGGTGAAGAAAAGAGCGGCCGGGAAGGATTGTGTGATCGTACTTCCGGAGAGTTATGACGAGAGAGTGGTACAGGCAGCGCAAAAGATTGCCAAAGAAGGTATTGCGAGAATTGTCCTGCTTTCTGACGGTGAAAATGAACTCCCGGCAGAGGAGAACTTAAGATGTCCGGGGATTGAGATACTTGATTACAAAGGTGATGCCGAATTCGATAAACTGGCAAATGAATTGTATGAGCTCAGAAAACACAAAGGTCTGACGAGAGAGCAGGCAAAGGGATTGCTCGCTGATCCGCTGTATTACGGAGCGATGCTGGTCAGAAAAAAGAAGGTTGACGGAATGGTGGCGGGTGCCTGCCATTCAACGGGAGATACTTTGCGTCCGGCCCTTCAGATTGTGAAGACAGCGGACGGGATCAAGACGGTATCAGCGTATTTCCTTATGGTGGTTCCAGATTGTCCGTATGGAAGTAATGGTGTGTTTCTGTTTGCTGATTCAGGTCTGGTAGAGTTTCCTGATGAGGATCAGCTTGTGGATATTGCGGCGGCATCAGCCAGAAGCTTTGAACAAATTACCGAACAGGAGCCGGTTGTTGCGATGCTGTCCTATTCTACGAAAGGAAGTGCCAGGAATAAAAGATTGGAACCGATTATAACCGCAGCAAAAAGGGTAAAGGAAAAGTATCCCAATCTGAAAATAGACGGGGAATTGCAGTTGGATGCGGCCGTGGATGAGACAGTCGGACAGATGAAGTTTAAAGGAAGCAATGTCGCGGGGAATGCCAATGTGCTGATATTTCCAGATTTGAACAGCGGCAATATCGGATATAAACTGGTGCAAAGGCTTGCAAAAGCGGAAGCGTACGGTCCGATCACACAGGGACTTCGAAGACCGGTTAATGATCTGTCCAGAGGATGCAGTGCGGAAGATATTGTGGGTGTGGTGGCAATCACATGCCTGCAGGTTTAACTGATAATATTATAAAATATAAAAGCTTTCTGTTCTGGTACAGTGCTGTACTAGTAACAGGAGGCTTTTTTAAAATGCATTTATAAAAGGTTGATAATTATAGATAATGCGATTATAATAAGTAAAAAGATTTGTAAAAAGGCAGGACATCCTATGAAAGCGATTATTTTTGATGTAGACGGCACATTATGGAACTCAACGGAGCAAGTGGCAATTGCGTGGACACAGGCTGTCAGAGACCACACGCAGCTTGACCGGGTCATTACGGGCGAGGATTTGATGCGTGAGTTCGGCAAGCCGATGGACAAGATCGTATCGGCGCTGTTCCCGGAACTTACGCAGGAAGAGCAGGAACGGCTGTCGCTGCATTTATTCCGGTATGAGAACAGGAGAGTTGAGACTGCAGCATGTGAGATCTATGACAGGATGCCGGAGACGATCCGCGAATTGAGTAAGAAGTTTATGCTGTTAATTGTCAGCAACTGCCAGGGAGGATACATCGAGGCATTTCTTAAGAATACAGGACTTTCCGAGTATTTTACAGATCATGTGTGTCCGGATGATACGGGAAAGCTTAAGGGAGAGAACATCAGGCTTATCATGGAGCGCAACGGGATTACGGAGGCGGTGTATGTGGGAGATACTCAGGGAGATGCAGATGCGTGCCGTAAGGCCGGGATTCCGATGATATATGCGTCATATGGATTCGGTGAGGTTGATGGAGATTATGTGACGATAGATTCTTTTGATGAGCTGCTTTCTTTGGAACTGCCGGTACTAAAATAGCTTTGGCGTGGTGAGATGGAGAGAAACAGATGAGTGCAGAGAAGATAGGTGCAAACGAGATCAAGACGAAAAACAGACGGATTATCTATAATTATATCAGGGAACATGGTTCGGCATCCAAGCAGGATATTGTTGTGGACATGCAGTTGAGCCTGCCGACGATTACGACGAATCTGGAATTCTTAAAGAAGCAGGGATTGATTGACGCGTCGGGTAAGATTAAGAATACCGGAGGACGGAACGCGACCGCATATACCTATGTTAAGAATGCGAGGATGGCAATCGGGGTGGATATCACGGCGAATCATATTACTGCGGTGGCGGTGGACCTGTCAGGGGATATTGTCAGTATGGAGAGAAAGAGGATTAATTTTGATCTTGAGGACGACGCATATCTGCGTAAGATCGGAGAAGTAGCAGAATGTGTGAAGAAGGATGCCGATATCAGTAATGAGAATCTGCTGGGGGTTGGAATCTCCGTGCAGAGCCTGATCTCGGATGACGGGGAATATATCACATACGGTATGGCCTTGAATTTTACCAAGAAAAAGCGGGAAGAGATTGCACTGTATATTCCCTGGCGGAACAGGCTGATCCATGATTCTTATGCGGCAGGATACAGAGAGACATGGACTGACAGGGATTATCAGAATGCATTTTATATCAGTCTGAGTAACAGCGTGGGCGGTTCCGTGATCATTGATGATGCAATCTATGAGGGCAATACCCATAAGGGCGGCGAGATCGGCCATATGGCAGTCGTGCCGGAAGGCGGCGAACTCTGCTATTGCGGAAGACGCGGCTGCTTTGATACGGTGTGCAGGGCAGGGAAGCTTACGGCCTGTACGGACGGGAATCTGGAAGAGTTTTTCCGGATACTGGAAGAAGGAGATGAGACTGCAAAGCGTTTGTGGGATACATACCTTAACCATCTGGCCATGGCGATACATAATGTTCGGATGCTGTTTGACGGAAGGGTGATCCTGGGCGGATATGTGGGAGCGCATGTGGGGAAATATCTTAAGGATATCTGCCGGCGTGTGGATGAGAAGAACCCCTTCGGAGACCGGGCAGAAGATTATCTGGTGGAGTGCCGGTATAAGGTAGAAGCAGCTGCAGCGGGGGCGGCGCTGTTCTATATTGATGAATTCCTGGATAATATTTGATAAGAAAAATAATTTATCATATTGAAATTTCAGGAGATATGTGGTAACATGGAAACAATTAAGAAATCACTTAATTAAACTAATTATAAAAGAAGGAGGGGAGGAGTGATGAGACGGGGTACGAATAGTTTAGAAGTGAAGATGCTGAACAGAAACAGGGTATTCCGTTATGTGAACAGCCAAAGTGAGACGAGTATGCCGGATATCTCGGCAGCGCTTAACATCAGCGGTCCAACGGTTCTGACGATCATTAAGGAACTTAAGAATGCCGGAGTTGTGGAGGAAGTCGGAGAGCTTAAGTCTACCGGGGGAAGGAAGGCGAAGGCGATTGCCGCGGTAAGGGATGTGAGGTATGCGGTTGGAATTGATATCACAGCGAATCATGTGGGGCTTGTCTATACGGACCTTGCGAAGAAGGTCCTGAAGCATGAACGGATTCGGAAGACATTTTTATGTGAGGATGTTTATTTCCAGGAGCTTGGGGATATTCTGGGGAAGTTTGTAGAAGAGAATGGCATTCCAGAGAATAAGATAGAAGGAGTCGGGATCTCTCTTCCCGGAATTGTGGACCGGCAGAATAATATTCTCACCCAGTCACATATATTAAGGCTTGAGAATGTCCCGCTAAAGAGATGGGCGCAGGCCATACCCTATCCCTGTGAACTTCTGAATGACGCCAATGCGGCTGCCATCACAGAGGATGTCTGCTGTAAGAAACCGGAGAATAATATGGTCTATCTGTCGCTCAGTAATTCGGTGGGAGGCGCGGTGATTTCTGCGGACGAGATGAAGAGTAATGCCGGAGTCAGGAGCAGCGATGACGGCAGCGAGATGTACATGGGAGATAACTGGCGGAGCGGCGAATTTGGCCACATGGTGATCCACCCGGAAGGAAAGATCTGCTACTGCGGCAAGAAGGGGTGTCTGGATGCTTATTGCGCGGCCTCGAATCTGGCAGACCTGGAAGAGGGGAATCTCAGGGCATTTTTCGAGAAATTGGAGTCGGGGCACGAGGAGTACTGCCGGCGCTGGGAGGAGTATCTTAAGGATCTTGCGATCGCGATCGACAATCTGCGCATGTGCTTCGATTGTGAAGTGGTGCTCGGCGGATATGTAGGAAATTATATGGAACCGTATCTGGAACGGCTTAGAGCCATGGTTGCCGCTAAGAATATCTTCGGCGGGAGCGGAGATTATGTCAGGGTATGCCGATGCCGTGATGAGGCTTCTGCATATGGCGCTGCGTTGTATCAGATAGAGCAATATATAGCTAAGATATGACATTGCAATGAGAACGGATCTTAAGAGTTATACGGGTCTTAATTGATAGAAAATCAAATATATAAAGGAGGAACATTAAGATGGAAGGAACAATGAAGGTAGCGGTAATGAACGGAATCGGCAAGATGGGATACACCGAGAGGCCAATCCCTGTACCGCAGGATAATGAAGTGCTGGTAAAGCTCGAGTATGTAGGAATCTGCGGAAGCGATATGCATTATTATGAGACGGGCCGGATCGGGGATTTTGTGGTAGAACCGCCTTTCGTACTGGGACATGAGCCGGGCGGAGTTGTTGTGGAAGTGGGCAAAGACGTGACTCATCTCAAGGTGGGCGACCGGGTTGCCTTAGAGCCCGGCAAAACATGCGGAAAATGTAAGTTCTGCCGTGAAGGAAAGTATAACCTTTGCCCGGATGTCGTGTTCTTTGCGACACCGCCGGTGGACGGGGTATTCCAGGAGTACGTGGCACATGAGGCGGATCTGTGCTTCAAATTACCGGATAATGTAAGTACATTGGAGGGTGCGTTGATCGAACCTCTTGCAGTAGGTTTTCACGCGGCGAAGCAGGGCGGCGCCCAGGCAGGCCAGACGGCAGTTGTATTTGGCGCGGGCTGTATCGGGCTTGTGTCCATGATGGCGTTAAAGGCGTGCGGCGTTTCCAGAGTTTATGTGGTGGACATTATGGAGAAGCGTCTTGAGAAGGCGATGGAGCTTGGCGCAGACGGCGTGATCAATGGGAAAGAAGAAGACGTATTAGAGAAGGCGAAGGAACTGACGGGCGGCGTTGGTTTTGATCTTGCTATCGAGACAGCCGGTACGGAGATCACGACGAATCAGGCGATCCAGACAGTGAGCAAGGGAGCTACGATTGTGCTGGTAGGGTACGGTAAGACCGGCATGATGAATATCATGGCGAGTATGGCACTGGATAAGGAGCTTACGATCAAGACGATATTCCGTTACCGCCATATTTATCCGATGGCGATCGAGGCGGTAGAGCAGGGTAAAGTGAACCTGAAAGGGATTGCGACTCATATCTTTGATTTTGACGATATGCAGACGGCCATGGACAGGAGCATTAATGAAAAAGCGGAGATTGTGAAGGCTGTCGTGAAGATTGCCAAATAACAGGAGATTGCCTGTAAGGGGCTGCCGTGAAATGATAATTGGAGTCATTTCACGGCAGCTCCTTTTTATATTCCAAAAAAATAATAAAATTTATAAAAAAACATTGAAATTTATATGGATGTGTGCTAATATTAAATCAATTTAAAAAAGACTTAAGTAATCATATTAATAAAGTAGATACGAAATAGAACTATTGTGAAATTTGTACAAAAACGGGAAGATTAATTTAGCTGAATTTACATCTTGTGCAAAAACGTAGAAAGAGATATAATAACAACAACTTTCATAAATGCATTTTATAAAATTAATATATAAAATAAATTTATGGAACGAGATGCAATGTGAAATGATACTGTATGATCAAGGAGGAAAACAAGATGGGTATTATTGAGAAGATGAGGCTGGACGGCAAGGCAATTTATGTGACAGGCGGAGCAAGCGGAATCGGCAAATCAGTGGCAACAGCGCTGGCAGAGGCGGGAGCCGACGTGGCGATCGTGGATGTTAATCTTACAGGGGCCGAAGCGGTGGCGAAGGAGATTGCTGAGGCGACGGGTTCTAAGACAATAGCAATCCAGTGTGACGTTACCCGGGCAGACGAGGTCGAGGCTATGGTAGCAAAGGTAGTAGAGACATACGGGAAGCTGGACGCATGTTTCAACAACGCAGGAATCTGTCTGAATGTCCCGGCGGAGGAAATGACATTTGAACAGTGGAGCAAGGTCATCAACATTAACCTGAATGGTGTGTTCCTCTGTGCGACTGCGGCAGGAAGGGTAATGTTAAAGCAGGGATATGGCTCCATTATCAATACGGCGTCTATGTCCGGTCATATCGTCAACGTACCGCAGCCTCAATGTGCGTATAATGCGTCGAAAGCGGGAGTTAGTATGCTGACGAAGTCACTGGCGATCGAGTGGGCGAAGAAGGGTGTCCGTGTAAACTGCATAAGCCCGGGATACATCGGAACAGATCTGACTCTCAACTCAGAAGCATTGAAGCCGCTGATTGAACAGTGGAATGCGATGGCGCCGATGGGAAGACTTGGAAAACCGGAGGAACTGCAGTCTATCGTGGTATATCTGGCGGGAGATACCAGCAGCTTTACCACAGGTTCTGACATTATCGTAGACGGGGCATTTACCTGCTTCTAATTAATATAATATTGACAGAGAATTTTGGTTAAAATATCGTTCGTTTGTATAATATCAAAGACTGTATATCTGTAAAACGTTGTTGGCATCCGCTTTCGCAGGGATGGAAACGGATGCTGTTTTGCAGATATTGATATAAATAGATTATTTATGACATGGGATAGCTAATAGCGTAGCTATATAAGATAAATTATATTTTTAAAAGGAGGATGAAGAAGTATGAAGAAAAGGATTCTGGCAGCGGTTCTCTGTATGTCGATGGTCGGTCTCATGCTGATGGGGTGTGCGGATACGCGCGATGACGGTACCGTCAAGGTAGGCATTACGATCCAGTCGCTGTCCAATGCTTACTGGGCAGGTGTCATGGGTAAGCTTGAGGAACAGATGGATGCAAAGGGCTGGGACTATACCATTGTTGACTGCGAGAACAACGCCGGAACACAGGTAGGGCAGGTTGAGAACTTCATCATATCAGGGTGTGACCTGATCATGGTGCATCCTGCGGATGCGAAGTCTCTGGAAGGTATCTGCGGCGAAGCGATGGAGGCGGATATCAAGGTGATGTGCTGGGATGACCCTATGGAGAACACGACTGCCAACTGGGTTCTTGAGAACACGGAGCTTGGAAGGGAGATCGGTAAGACGGCATCGGAATTCATCAATGAACACTACACAGAAGATGACAAGGCACAGGTTACGGTCATCGGCTATCCTTCTACGAAGGTTCTGCTGGAGAGGGCGGATGGTATCAAGGAAGGATTAGAGGAAAACTGTGAAGGCAATTATGAGATTATCGCTGAGGTGGATGGTCTGGAGGCTCCGGAAGCACAGACGAATGTAGAGACGGTAATGTCAGCCCATCCGGATGCGAATGTATTTGTCGGTGTCGGCGCAGGCGCCATGATCGGAGCGAATGAAGCGCTTCTTGCAGAGTTTGGCAAAGGCAATATTCCGGAGAATTATGGCGTAATCACAACGGACGTTACACAGCAGCAGTTAGATTCCCTGAAGTCAGGAAAAGAGGCTGTCAGGGCTATCGTAGGGTTTGAAGGGTCTAATGAGGATACGGCAAAGGCCTGTGCGGAGATGTTTGAACGAATTTTATCAGGAGAGGATTTTTCAGCAGACAGGAATGTTTATCGTGAGATCGGGCCGATCACGGCTGAAAATGTAGATGAGATTCAGAAGGGAATGTAAGACCCGTAAGGATGGTAACAGATTAATAGAAATTCTGGAGACGGAAACTGCCCGCTCCAGGAAAATATAGTCACGGGAGACGAATATGAGCGAAGAATATGTATTACAATTACAGCATATAAGAAAAGAATACCCGGGTGTTGTTGCGCTTAAGGATGTCACATTGGAGCTTAGGGCTGGGGAGATTCTTGCACTGATCGGAGAAAACGGTGCAGGAAAGTCCACACTGATTAAGTGCTGCTCAGGAGCGGTTATCCCGACTTCCGGCAAGATCATTGTGAACGGCAAAGAATTTTCCAGTATGACTCCGCAGCTTGCGGCAGAGAACGGAATTGCGATCATTTATCAGGAATTTAACAACGTAAAGGAATTATCGGCGGCAGAGAATCTTTTTCTTGGACACCCGATCCGGAAAGGTATCATAGTAGATAAGAAGGCAATGGAGGAGGAAGCTGCCAAAGCATTCGACCAGCTGCATATCAAGATTGACCCTAAGGCGATGATGAAGGATCTGACGGTAGGTTATCAGCAGATGGTTGAGATTGCAAAGGCCATCCAGCAGAACGCAAGGATCCTGATCATGGATGAGCCGTCTGCACCCCTGACCAGCGCAGAAGTAGAGAGTATGTTCGAGGTGGTAGAGCTCTTAAGGAAAAAAGGAGTTTCCATCATCTACATATCACACAGGCTGGAAGAGATCTACAGGCTCTCAGACCGTATCGTTGTCATCAGGGACGGGGAATATGTGAAGACGCTGATCACGAAGAAGAGTCAGGTAGAGGAGCTGATCCAGCTGATGGTCGGCCGTGAGCTCACAGAGACCTATCCTCCGAGAGGAGACTGCATCGATAAGAATGAGGTGATACTGGAACTTAAGAATGTATCCGGAAACGGCGACAACAACATCAGCCTGAAGCTCCATAAAGGTGAGATATTAGGGCTTGGCGGGCTGGTCGGAGCAGGACGTACGGAACTTGCGGAGATGATATTTGGAGCCGTGCCGAAGAAGTCGGGACAGATGATCTATAAGGGCAAAGAGATCGACCCTAAGAGCCCGAGAGAAGCAATCGATCTGGGAATCGCGCTGGTGCCTGAGGACAGGAAGCGCCACGGCGCCATGCTTGGAGTATCTATTAAGAATAATATCAATATGCCGATTTATGAACGGAACTCTCATTTTAGCGTGATAGATGAGAAACAGGAGCAGTCGATTGCCGAGAAGTACCGCCAGAATATGGCGATCAAGACGCCGAACCTGAATCAGCTGATTAAGAACTTAAGCGGAGGCAATCAGCAGAAGGTAATTCTGGGAAGATGGATGGCGGCGAATTCGGAATTAATCATCTTTGATGAGCCGACCAGAGGAATCGATATCGGCGCGAAATATGAGATATATAAGTTAATGAATGATTTGGTAGAAAAAGAAGGAAAGTCAATTCTGATGATTTCTTCCGAGATGGAAGAGTTGATGGGTATGTCTGATAGGATTCTTGTGCTGGCGGAAGGGAATATGACCGGAGAGCTCAGCAAAAATGAGTTCAGCCAGGAGACGATCATGACCTATGCATCTGCAGCGGCAAAAGAGTAGGAGGGTAGACTGATGAAGGAAAATAAAATAGGGAATATAATTAGAAGTCAGGGAATCTGGGTAGTATTTGTTGTTCTTTGTGTTGGGTTTACGATTGCAAATCCGAGGTTTATCACGGCAACGAACCTGTTGATCATGCTCCGTCAGGTAGCTGTATGGGGAATCGCTTCTGTAGGTATGACATTCGTTATCCTGTTAGGGGACATTGACTTGTCGACAGGCTCTATCATTACATTTGTAAATGTATTGTGTGCGTATCTGATGGTAAACATGGGAGTTCCTATGGTATTGGCGATCATTATTACACTTGCGGCGTCTACTTTGATCGGCGTGCTGAATGGTTTCATGGTATCAACGATAGGAATTCCGGCATTGATTGCCACATTTGCCACACAGACCGCGTTTTCGGGTATCGCGCTCATCATCTGTAACGGGCAGCCGATCAACGGATTTACCGAATCGTTCAAAGTATTCGGCCAGGGCAAGATCGGTCCGGTACCGGTACCGGTTATTGTCATGATCCTATGCTTTGCGCTTGGTGCATTTATCTTGAATAAGACATATTTCGGACGTTATTTCTATGCAGTCGGCGGTAATATCGAAGCGGCAAGGCTTTCCGGTATCCGCACAGGCAGAGTAAAATATCTGGTGTTCGCATTATCAGGATTCTTCGCAGGCCTGGCAGGACTGGTATTATTGTCACGTGTGAATTCCGGTATGGGAAATGCGGGACTTGGATATGAATTCAAGGTTATCACCTGCGTAGTATTGGGCGGTGTGTCTGTATCCGGCGGTTCCGGAAGGATGTCAGGAGTTGTAGCGGGTACATTTATCATCAGCGCACTGAATAATGGTATGGTATTGATCAACCTGAATACCTGGATTCAGAATATTGTATTAGGTATTGTGCTTGTACTTGCTGTTGGTTTTGACTGCTATCAGAAGAAGAAACAGGCGAACTGATTTGGATAACTTTAAGGTGCTGCCGGTATCGGCAGCACCTGTTTTTGTCATTGGCTTCAGAAATTGCAGAAAAATAAAACAGAGTGCACTCTAAAACTCTTGCATTTCTCTCCCAAAGGTGGTATGCTGTTATGAAATGAGGAGAACAATTGAATATGACAGGTGAAAATCTATTAGAGACATTGCTTGAATCATTTCGTGCCAGCTACGATGTAGAGAGAGCCTGCGATATCAATGGGGATATCTATGATGCATATGCCGGCTTTTGTGCTGCCAGTGCCGGGTACGTCCTTGTTAAGAGCGCAGAGTTGTGGCGGGCGGAGTGTTTTGAACATGTCTTTTTTCGTATAAAGAAGGATGAATTAGAAGCAGATGCGGTTGAATTATTCAAAAAGCAGATGACAGATTATATCGAACCAGAGCTTGTGCGGCACAAAGAGAAATGGCCGCCAAAAGATCACATGTATACATATATAACCATGATCTATATCTGTGAAGACGGAGTCTCAGGGGAGGCTAAGAAACGGATTCATTCTTTTCGCTATGTGAAGAACTATATGCTGACGGTTCGGGGATATGCAGAGGCAAGAATCCTGGTATTTGATCTGAAGAATCATGAGATGCTTTGTAACCGGGCAGCGAGGGGGCTTATGAAGGGCTATAAAAAGTCGATAAAGATCTGACTTTATGGTATAGCAATCACTTAAAATCAGGAGGAGGAATGAAGTATGAATGGTGTATTAGTATTGATAGCGGGCATTGCAATTCTTATTATTGCTTATCTTACTTATGGCAAATGGCTCGCAAAACAGTGGGGAATCGATCCGTCCAGAGAGACGCCGTCCCACACAGAGGAAGACGGTGTAGATTATGTCCCGGCAAAAGCCCCGGTGCTGATGGGGCATCACTTTTCGTCCATAGCAGGAGCGGGACCGATCAATGGACCGATCCAGGCGGCAGTGTTTGGGTGGGTTCCGGTACTTTTATGGGTGCTGATCGGCGGTATATTCTTTGGTGCGGTGCATGATTTTGGCGCACTGTTTGCGTCTATCCGCCACAAAGGGCAGTCGATCGGCGAGGTGATCGCCAGTACCATGGGTTCGAAGGCGAAGAAGCTTTTTATCATCTTCTCTTATCTGACATTGATTCTGGTCGTGGCGGCATTTGGTTCTATTGTGGCAAATACATTTATGGCGACATACACAGAGAGCGGTGCCGTGGATTATGCGGCAAGTGCGGCAAATGCCACGACGGCCATGATCTCCATATTGTTCATCGTTATTGCGGTCGCATTCGGGTTCCTGGTATACCGCCGGAATACAGGGCTTGCAGTATCTACAGTCATAGGCGTTGCCGCCATCATAGTCTGTATGGTCATAGGGCTGAAATGGCATCCGCTGTATCTCAGTAACAAGACCTGGATGATCATCGTCGGCATCTATATCCTGGCGGCATCGGTTGCGCCGGTATGGATCCTGCTCCAACCGCGCGATTACCTCAGCTCTTTTTTGCTCTATTTTATGATGATCGTGGCGGTAGTAGGTATTATCGGCTGTGGCCTTACGGGCGGAGCGCACATGGATATCCCGGCTTTTGCCGGATTCAAAGATACACTGGCACCGACAGGGGCTTCTCTGGGATATATGTTCCCGGCATTGTTTGTGACGATTGCCTGCGGCGCGATCTCTGGATTTCATTCACTGGTGGGGTCCGGGACGACGGCAAAACAGCTGAACAATGAGAAGGATGCACAGCCGATCGCATACGGCGGTATGCTGATTGAGTGTGCGCTGGCAATCATTTCCCTGTGCGCGGTGGGCTATATCTGGGCAAATTATGCATCCGGTGAGACGGTTACGCCGACGGTGGTATTCGCAACGGGAATATCGAAGATGCTTGGGACGATTCCGGGATTATCAGGGACAGAGGAGATCGCGTATACTCTGCTGGTGCTTACGGTGTCTGTATTCTGTCTGACATCGCTGGATACAGCGACGCGCCTTGCAAGATATATGTTCCAGGAGTTCTGGCTGGAGCCGGGCGAATCCTACAAGAATGTAACGGGATATAAGAAGATACTGACCAATCCTTTTGTGGCGACACTGATTACGGTGATCCTTGGAATCGGACTTGGGCTTACCGGTTATGCCAATATCTGGCCGCTGTTTGGAGCGGCAAATCAGCTTCTTGCGGCGCTTGGCCTTCTTGCGGTTGCAACGTGGCTTGGCAAAGCCGGGAAGAATAATAAGATGTTCCTGTTTCCGATGGCATTTATGCTGATTGTCACGATCACTTCTCTTGGCTTCACACTTAAGACGAACTTCTCAGGAATCGCGGCAGGTGCGGACGGCGTGGCATGGTGTTATGTCCGTGCGGTGATTGCGGCGCTTTTGATCATCCTGGCTGTGATTCTTGCGGTGGACGGAGTGAAGACCATGGCACAGCAGAAAAAAGAATAGCAGGATTATAAAAACAGGTCAAAAAGCCTCGACGTAGCCCGCTACGCCTGCGTTTTTTGGCCTGTACACTCGAAGAAATATCTTAATATGGCTGTTGAACGTTTGCCTGATACTGATGCAAGTCAGATAAAATCAGACAAAGTCAGTCCGTTCATAAGTTCAATTTCTCTGGTTCAGATTGGGAAATACAGCGATACTACGATTAAGGATTCCCTTCATATAAGCGATTGCCGTGCCGTAATTGGTCATTGGAATACGGGCATCCTCTGCACATTTGAGCCGGTACTTCATCTCACGTTCATTCAGGGTGCATCCTCCGCAGTGTATGATGAGCCGGTATCTGTCAAGCGCCAGTGGAAATTCTGTCCCGCTGGTGAATTCAAAATTCACATCTTTTCCCGTATGTTTTTTTATCCAGTTCGGAAGCTTTACGGTGCCGATATCCTCGCATTGCCTGTGATGGGTACATCCCTCGGAGATCAGTACGGTATCGCCGTCTTCCAGCAGATCCAGGGTTCTGGCGCCGGTTACGACGGTGTCAAGATTCCCTTTGTATCTTGCGAACAGAATAGAAAATGAGGTCAGCGGGATATCGTTCGGTACATCGCGGGCCACCCCTTCAAACACCTGGCTGTCGGTAATGACGAGAGCCGGTTTCCTGGCAAGAGAAGCCAGGGTCGGCTTTAATTCGGTGTCCCTTGTCACGACAGAGACCGCGCCGGCCTCCAGAATGTCCCGGATGGTCTGCTGCTGGGGCAGGATCAGACGGCCTTTGGGCGCCGCTTTATCGATCGGAACGACCAGGACTACAAGGTCGGACGGCCGGATCAGGTCGCCGACGATCCGGCGTCCGGTATCACCGGAAGGGACCAGGGCGGCAATCCGCTCTTTTAACTCATGGATATTGGTCTGGTCTGCGGCGCTGACCCATAGGACAGGAGCTGTGGTCTGGTCTGCCGGAAGGGCTTGCAGCCGGCGGCTGCAGGCGTCCAAAGAACAGTCTTTGCCGTTATGGCGAACCAGATCTGCCTTATTCATAACGATGATATAGGGGATGGATTTTCCTTTGATCCTCTCCAGGATAGAACTGTCTTCCGCAGTCATGCCGACAGTCCCGTCTACCACGAGAACGGCAATATCAGTTTTATTTAATATCTGGTACGCCTTCTGGATTCTGAGTGCACCAAGCTCCCCGTCGTCATCAAGGCCCGGCGTATCGATCATAACCACCGGACCAAGAGGAAGAAGCTCCATGGCTTTTAGCACCGGATCGGTGGTGGTTCCCCTGATGTCGGAGACAATGGCAAGATTCTGGCCGGTTAGAGCGTTAATAATGCTGGATTTCCCGGCATTGCGTCTGCCGAAGATGCCGATGTGCAGGCGTTCGGCAGAGGGGGTATTATTCAAACTCATGGTATAGAGTCTCCTTTCCCACAATAGATATTTTTTTTAGAAACGGAAATCTCTTCGATTGTTTTCCCGTATCAGCTTCAGATTCTCAAGGACAACCGCCCTTGCTTTTTCATTCGGTACATTAAGCACTTCTTTGTCGATCAGTTTATCACCGATTGCCTTCGTGGCAGGAGAAGCATAATCCATCAGATATTCTTCCAGGGTCATCAGTGCATTCGGGTGGCAGCAGTTCTGTATCTGGCCGCTCTTACACAGAGACATAAAGCGGTCGCCGGTCCGCCCCTCCCGGTAACATGCGGTGCAGAAGCTTGGGATATAATCCATCTCCATCAGCCAGCGGACAACCTCGTCTAAGGTTCGGTTGTCAATGACATCGAACTGTTCGGACTTCGCATCTTCCGGTTCCGGTTCGCAGTATCCGCCTACGCTGGTCTTAGAACCGCCGCTGATCTGGGAAATGCCGAGATGAAGGACGCGTTCCCTCGTCTTCTGGCTCTCGCGTGTGGAGATGATCATGCCGGTGTAAGGAACAGCAATTCGAATACATGCCACGATCTTGGCGAAAGTATCGTCGTCGATTCCGTTGGAAAATGAACTCGCATCGATGTCATCGGCGTTGCGCAGGCGCGGTACACTGATCGTGTGCGGGCCGACTCCGAAGGCTGCTTCCAGATGTTCTGCGTGCATCAGAAGTCCGGCAAATTCATAGCGGTATTTGTCCAGGCCGAAGAGGACTCCGACGCCGACATCATCGATTCCGCCTTCCATGGCGCGGTCCATGGCGGTAGTATGATAGTCATAATCATGTTTCGGTCCGGTCGGATGAAGCTTAAGGTAGCTTTCCTTGTGATATGTCTCCTGGAATAAGATATAGGTGCCGATTCCTGCTTCTTTAAGCAGGCGGTAGTTATCCACCGTGGTTGCTGCAATATTGATATTTACACGGCGGATCGCCCCGTTCTTATGCTTGATGCTGTAAATGGTATTGATGCAGTCCAGGTAGTAGTCCATGGTGTTGTGTACCGGGTCTTCGCCGGCTTCTAAGGCCAGGCGCTTATGTCCCATATCCTGCAGGGCGATCACTTCTTTCTTGATCTCTTCCTGAGTCAGTTTCTTTCTGGCGATATGTTTATTTTTCATATGGTATGGGCAGTAGGTGCATCCGTTAATACAGTAGTTGGACAGATACAGCGGTGCAAAGAGCACGATCCGGTTGCCGTAGAAATCTTTCTTGATCTGTTCGGCAAGGCGGAAGATCTTCTGATTCATCTCATCATCCTGACAGGCAAGGAGTACGGATGCCTCACGGTGGGATAAGCCCTTCCGAAGCGCCGCTTTCTCGATCAGAGATTCGATGAGCGCAGTATTATTCTTATTCTCATCTGCATAGGCGAGTGTGTCAAGAATCTCCTCATGGTTGATAAAGTCTTCCGGGTGTTTTGAGTTTACATCATACATAGTTAATTCCTCCTGGTATTGAAATAATATGGTTATTCTTAAGTAATTTTATTATAAATTCAGAGAATCCCCCCGTGCGGTGACCACACGGTATCCGATAGATTCCATCCGTTCTTCCAGATGTTTTCTACATTCGGCGGATTCATCTCCGGTGCAGATCTTGTTGTCGTACAGCAGGTAGTCCTTGCGGACGTCGGCAGGCGACAGGTTGGGCATGACGACATTTGCACCGGCAAGGATTCCAAGCTCACGCCCTTTGGGATGGATGGTTCCAAGCGCCGTGGTCGCAGGGAGCAGAACCTTCGGAAGCATGAGCCTTAACAGCCCCAGCATGAACAGAGTCAGTTCTAAAGTGCCGGATTCCCATGATGCAAACGGAGTGTCATGGTGGGAGATAAACGGGCCGATGCCGACCATCTGCGGGTTCAATTCCTTGATAAAAAGCATGTCTTCTGCCAGATGCGCCGGTGTCTGGTATGGCGATCCCACCATGAAGCCGGTCCCAACCTGGTATCCGATCTCCTTCAGATTCCACAAACATTTCTGCCTGGCGGATGCGGTAAGAGAGGGCGGATGGAGACGGGAATAATGCTCCGAATTATATGTTTCATGCCGCAGAAGGTAGCGGTTGGCCCCGGCGTCAAAGAACCGCCGGTAACTGTCAGCGGACTTCTCCCCGATAGAAAGCGTGATGGCACAATCCGGATAACGGCTTCTGATGCGTCCAAGCAGACGGACCATTTTCTCGTCCGTATAATACGCATCCTCTCCGCCTTGGAGTACGAAGGTTCGAAATCCAAGGCCGTATCCGGTCTGGCAGCAGGAGAGGATGTCTTCTTCCGTGAGCCGGTATCGGTTGGCATGGGTGTTGCTCCTGCGGATTCCGCAGTAGAGACAGTCGTTTTTGCAATAATTGGTGAATTCGATCAATCCGCGGATATAGATGTCATGGCCATAATGGCGATGGCGTTCTTCTCGTGCCAGTGCAAAGAGATATTCCGAAAGATCGGGAGTGCGCCCGGCGATCAGGCGGGTCCATTCATCTTTAGCAAGTTGCTTTTTATCATTTAATTTGTCAATCAGCTGTTTCAAATCATCAGATATCATATAATCTTTGTTACAATCCATAGATCACCTCGTTTTAGTTCATGGGCCGGATGCGTTACAATTCGCGGCCGGTCAGGCCGTTAATTGCCGCACAAAATAAAAGGACCAGACACATACAGGCGTCAGGTCCTAAAAGGGCAGTCCTTCCCTGCCCTCTCTATCTGATAAATCATGAATCGGAATCTGTACGCCTTCTCACGCAGGATTAAGAAGTTCCTAACCTTTGTGATCAGTACGGTCATGCACATCTGTGCACTTTTCTATTATACAATAAGAAAAAGAGATGCACAATAAAAGTTTAATTTTTCACATTATTGAAACCTTCCGTCAAAATTGCTATACTGTCGGTAACAGAGTGGATGACCAGTGGTTTGAGATGATCAAACCGGATGGCTGCAAAGCAAGAGAGTTTTGGCGAAGTAAGGAATTGTAGGAAAATAAGTGATGCAACTTGCGCAGGATATTTCTTCGAGGATGTATGTCAAAAAACGTAGGCGTAGCGGGCTACGGCGAGGCTTTTTGAAATGCATAATCGGAGAAATAGACAAGTCAAGATGCGTCAGTTATTTTTCTACAGTTCCTGAGATGGGAAGCCGGAAAAGGGGGAGGCTTATGGGAAATTATCTGAATAGTGCGGAGGTATTGACTGCCTTTGCAGAAGTTTATGAAAGTCCATACTTTGTAGATAAATCAGAGATGATCAGTGAGATTATCCCGAGAACAGGAACCACTGAAAAATATATCTGTATTACGCGTCCCCGGCGTTTTGGAAAATCGGTTATGGTCAATATGATCGGTGCGTTCTTTTCCGAAGGATGTGATTCGGATGATATTTTCAAGAATCTGAAGATATCAGAGTCGCCTTTATATAAGGAACATATCAATAAGCACTCTGTAATATCTATTTCCTTCAACCGGCTTCCGAGGCGGTGCAATAGCTATGAGCAGTATATCAGCCGAATCGAGCAGAACTTGATAGAGGATCTGGTGAAGCAATATCCGCATGTCACGATCAAACCGGAGGATGCGGTATGGGATGCACTGAGGCGGGTTTATCAGGCGGAGCCAAAGACGCGTTTTATCTTTGTCCTGGACGAATGGGATTTTATTTTTCACAGACATTTTGTAACAGAAGAAGATAAGATGGAATATATCGATTTTCTAAGTAATCTGCTGAAAGACCAGCCGTATGTGGATCTTGTGTATATGACAGGGATTCTTCCGATTGCTAAGTATTCCAGCGGCTCTGAGCTGAATATGTTTCTGGAATACACCATGGTATCAGAGGAAATGTTCGGCGATATGTTCGGATTTACAGAGTCGGAGGTTGACCGGCTCTTTGATCAATTTCTGATTAATCAGAAGAACCCGAAGATCACTCGAGATGATCTGAAAATGTGGTATGACGGCTATTCTGCGAAATCAGGGAGCCACATCTATAATCCACGTTCTATTGTCGCGGCTCTGACGAATAATAATCTGGGTAATTACTGGACCAGTTCAGGGCCCTATGATGAGATTTACTATTATATCGAACACAATACGGATGCGGTGCGTGACAGCCTTGCACTGATGGTATCGGGAATTCCTGTCCGGGCAAATGTCCGGGAGTATGCTGCGACTGCCATGAACCTTACCAGCAGGGATGAGATATTCTCGGCGATGACTGTTTATGGATTTTTATGCTATGAAAAAGGCTGTGTCAGGATTCCGAACCGCGAATTGATGGAAAGGTTTGATGATATGCTGCGAAAACAGCCTTCCCTGGGTTACGTATATCAACTTGCACAGAAGTCTGAGAAGATGCTGCAGGCAACGCTTAGCGGGGATACTGCGACGATGATTTCCATATTGGAATTTGCACACAATACGGAGGTTCCTTTGCTGAATTATAATAGTGAGACAGAGCTGACGGCTATCGTGAACCTGATCTATCTGGCAGCACGTGATTCATATCGTATTGAGCGTGAAGATAAGGCTGGAATCGGATATGTGGATTTTATTTTCTATCCGGAGCTTGACCGAAAAGCGGATGGCATTATCCTGGAATTGAAAGTGGATCATACGGCCGATGAAGCAATCCGGCAAATTAAGGAGAGACAATACGCCTTGAAATTTGAAGAAAAGACGGGAGGGGCACCTCCATATACCGGGAGGATCCTGGGTGTAGGAATTGCTTATGATAAAAAGACCAAAGAACATACCTGCAAAGTCGAGGTGCTGCGGGAGGCGTTGGCGCCGTGATGTGGAAAACATTTCAAGACATGCGTCAGAAAAGAAAGGGATAGATAGGATTATCATGAGGAAGAAAAAGAATCAAAATTTTCTAAAAATACCGTTGTCGGATGTGGAGATAATCTGTAATGATTTTGCGGTGTTTTGTGATTATGTTGTTGGCAATAGAGTTAAGATATCTAAGAATACCGGACAAATAGGAAAAAAGGATTGTTTTGAGCTGAACAAACTATTATACCGAAAAGAAGCGTATGAAAAAGCAACCAGATTTCAAGTGTATTATCCGATTATACATTTTTTTCATTATATTGCTCTGAAATACAGAATTTTGGAGTTCAATACTGCGAAAAATGGATTGGTGTATGGCCGGAATTATGGCCGGTATCAGGATGCACCTGCCATAGAGCGATATGTTTTGTTTGTTTTAAATTTTCTATTTGATGTAAGCTATATGGGAGAGAATCATTTTGCTCCATTCCATATTGAACCGTTTTTCGGCTGGGTCGATGAGGAGAAACCAGAAAAAGGCAAGACTTATCAAGTACCTTATAATATTTTTCGGGAAGATCATTATTCCGGTCCGGGAAATGGGATTACACCTTATCTGGAGGAATTGCGGCTGATTAGGACATATAAAAGAGGGATTTGTAGTGATCGATCAGAGTTATCTTTATGGGAGATAGAAGGGTTGGAGCTTTTGGAGGCAGTTTCTTATCTGTATAATGAAAGATTCACGGAAGAAGAGTACCAAGGAGACGTTGATGAAAAGATAGAATACTATTTTGGTAAATACATGGACATTCTGGAGCCTTCGCAGAAAAAACATACCTTATCGGAGATATTTCTGCCGATAGAGATTACTATCAAAAACCAGACGATAGATCTGAAAGTCAGTATGAGGTGGTATGACTGTAGCCGTACGATCCGAATGAATCAATCGGATTCGCTCTATGAATTACATCTGGCAATTCAGGATGCTTTTGACTTCGATAATGACCATCTCTATGATTTCCGCATTGGGAAGGGAGCCTTAAAGAAAACATATTGCATGGCAGAATACTCGAATTATGGTGATGAATTACCGGTAGAGGAAACGTTAATAGGCGAACTGGAGCTTGCTAAAGGGGAGAATTTCACATACCTATTTGATTATGGAGACTGCTGGTGGTTTGATATAAAAGTGGTGAGAATTGCAGATGGAAATATTCCAAAGCCTATACTTATTGAGTCGGTGAATGATGCTCCGATGCAATATCCGGCATGGGAGTAGTGACTCTGTTTCAATTTAACTTTTGTCATGATATAAGTTATAATAAATTGTAGTCAGAGGGCAAGACTTTAGATAAAAGGGAAAGGCATATGCACGGCGGTGTATATGCCTTTTCTGCATATAGTTCTATATTGCTTATTTGCCAGCCATCTGCTTTTCCTAATGTTCGATCATCTTTTAAATGTTCAGCAGGTCAGCAATATCAGAAAAGTTGATCAGCAAATCGTCATAAATATTGACCTTAATGGTGGAATCGAAAGGATATTGAACGCTTACAATATTGCTTTCAAAGTAGTTTACAGTAATGATTTTTCTCCTTGGGTCAACAATCCAATATTCGCGCACTCCGTAATTCTTGTAATAGTAGAGTTTGCGAATATAGTCATCTGAGGGATTATTAGGGGAAACAATTTCAATGATGAAATCCGGCGCTCCATTACACCTTTTTTCATCCAACTTATCCTTATCACAGACAACCATTATATCAGGCTGAACCATTATCAGAGGAGTATCAGATAGCTTTACATCAAATTGAGCACTGAATATACTGCAAGGTCCTTTCTTGCGGAGTATATAGTTGTTTATAATAGTAGAAAGCTGCATAGAAATTGACTGATGTATTTGTGAGGGACTGGCTATATCATAGGCAATGCCATCGAAGACTTCTACCCTTTGTTCATCTGGAAGAGACTCATACTGTTCCAGTGTGATTGTTTCTGGCTGTGGTTGTAATACTGGCGGCATAATATACGCTTCCTTTCTCGGTTAGGTTATTGTATACAGTTAAATGTTTTTATTCATGTATGGACATTTGCGTTCAACTGAGAGTGGATTGCGTTCAGATGACTCATTCTGCGAATCCGGTTTCCTTCTTATACATATCTGTGATATAGGACGGTCCATTCCACCATTGTCTGGATTCGTCATCGTAAAGTAACTCTCCTGTCTTGGAAGATAGAAACTTCGGAAACAGAGTATCAGGATCTATTCCCATATCATCAGACAACTCGTCTATAATCGAGGTGACAAGCATATTACGGATAAACTGAAAAACATTAAATGCCGGCGACAGTTTTAATTGACAGATTCCATTCTTCCGATGCAAGACAAACCAATCTTGCCTGCATATAAGTAATCTGTAGGTTTTCGTTCATTTCAGTTCCACCGTTTTCCATATTGTTTCAGATAAGTAGCAGACATTTCCAGGGATAAACCAATCCTGTCCTGAAGCCTTCTTAAGATAGCTGCGTCATCCCAGCCGAACTCCTGCCCCATTTCAACGATTTCCTCCGCTTTTCCTTCAAGTTTTCCTTCGGCCCTTCCTCTACGGATTAATTTTTCAGATTCCGTCTCAATTACTGTTCCGCCCATAATATTCACCAGCCTTTCTTCATGTTTATTCCCATTTGTAATGTGAGTAATGATAGTATTTACAAATCCCATGAGATCCACTAACTCATCATCTGATAATTCGCCTTCTTTATGAAGATGTACCATCTCGTTTCTAAAATATTCTAAGTCTTCTGCCGCACGTTCGACACTGCCTTCGGATAAAATGTCCTTTTCATATCTTGCAATATAAAAGGGTATATATGGAAATAACCGTTTCTCAACAATATATTCCTTCGTAAATTCCTCCAGAATCACATTAGGAGATTCATAATCTACTTCCTGTTTATCTGGGAATGTAAAGGTAATTGTTGTTGTCTTTGGCGTTTTTTCGGTCTTCTTTATATAAATAATCGAAAATCTTGGCATAGGAATGGTGCATGACCGATATCCCATGATGCAAATTGCTTGGCGACGATAAATGCATATTCTGCAATTCTGATTGCCACGGAATCGTCGTCATAGCTCTGGCACTCCAAAAGATAGATTTCATTTTCAATCCTGATCACAAAATCCGAGATCTGTTCTTCAATAGCTTTACTGCCGTCAGCGGTCTCACTTTCAGTCAAATACCCTTCCGAAGGCAGAACATCTACCTTTGCATCCATGGGATAATTCCTTCCGAACGAGTCATTGATCACAGAAATGAATAATCTTTTGTGTTTGACCTTCATTGTCTTAAATACGTTATCGTAATCCGGCGTCTTTTTTGGCATATTCATTATATCCTTTCGTTAAGTCCAGATAATTAGTTCCATTTTAATTTCGCATTTTTCTTCGGTGAGTATACCAGTATAAGACATTTTCTGGTATTAGTATAGCATATTTAAAGGGATGATGATAGTGAATACGATGACTATTCGGTGGAATTAAATGTATTTATATAGAAAAAATCAAATAAAAACAAGCAGATGCTCTGTGAAATATAAGAAATTTTGTAAAAAAGAGATAAAAATCTATTACGAAAAAGTATAGATTTTCGTAATGGAAAAATCCGTGTGAATTCTTAACCATTCTATTATACTATCGACAAATAGTCAATAAACTTAATCCCTTTTTTTCGTGATATTTGCATAAAAATTTTTTCTTGGAAATCATTACGAAAACCTATACTTTTTCGTAACGGCGGAAACGCCCTGTCTGTGCGGGTTTGCGCTATATCTGTGAAGGAAGGAGCGGGCAGATTGCCGTTCGTTGGATTTCCTTAATATAAAGCCGGTTTATCCGGCGGAAATGCCCTGTATTAGAGGGGTTGCGGGCTTGTTGGTTATTTCTTGGGTTCACAGTGGAAAAAGCAGGAAACAGGAAGATAAGCAGTGAAGCCGGCATATCAGGAATAAATAAAGAAGGAAACAGACAGAGCATTTGTCAAAAACAGCTATGCCGTCAGAGAAGATATGCAAAACCATTCACCAACACAATAAAGAGCCGGTTTCTGTATCGGATATGCAGAGGCTTCAGGAAATCGCGGAGGATTACCGAAAAGTCAAGAATTATGTGTATGCTAGGTTCGGCGGGATTGCAAGCCTTACCAAGATCTATCCGGGATATACGGTGCAGAATGAGATGACAGCAAGCGGTTACCGGGAAACTCTGGGCATGCCGTCGGTGTATTTTTACCTGGCGATCTTCGATGCGTTGGGCGATATCAAATGCCAGTGGACCAGAACAAAGACAAAGATTCTGAAGCTAATTAATCAGAACGAGGGTTTCTCTGAGGAGGATAAACATTATCTCCGATTCGTGCTTAAGGTCAATAATGCGTTTGAGGCGGTGTTAAGCCAAAAGATGATGGAACTGCCCAAGGCAGTGCAGAAACAGTATGAAAAACTGGCTGATAAGGTGGATACTGAAAAGCTTCACCGTTATCTGTGCAGGCAGGTGCGTAAGCACCATGTAAAGCTTCATACAGACCGGGCAGATGGGTTCACGATTGCAGAGCGGGCCTACCGGTATGCGGACCACGGGATCTACATTTCCATAAAAGAGAAGCGGAAAAGGGTATTTGTGCCGCTGACGGACAATAATCAGTATAGGAGCCAGCTCTATATCAAGCTGTATCCAGAGGAGCACAGCATCGAGGTCAAGGTACCAATCAATGTGTCTGTACAGTGCCACGAGGATTACCGGAAACAGGTGGGAGTGGCAGTGGGGCTTTACACCATGCTGACAACGGATGAAGGCCATCGGTATGGAGAAGAACTGGGCAGGTATCAGATCGAATATGCAGATTGGATCCGTGAACAGACTGCAAGCTATAACCGCAACAGGAATGAGAATCCGGGAAGAAAGAAGTATGATGCGAAGAAGAAGCGCATGGAGGAGCAGCTGCACAGCTATATCAATCAGGAGCTGAACCGTTTTCTAAGAGAAGAAAAACCTCAGACCATCTATATCGTAAAGCTTCCGAAGCCGCATGCGGGAGGCATGAATAAGAAGATTAATCATTCCATGGCGCAGTGGCAGAGAGGATATATCCGGAAGCGGCTTTCGCAGAAATGCAGAGAGCAGGCGGTGGAGATCGTGGAGGTGCTGGGGAAAGATATTAGCAATGAGTGCAGTAAGTGCGGGGCGATTGGGAAAAAGTCGCAGGGCGAGTTCATTTGCCCAAAGTGCGGATATCAGGCGGAAGAAAAGACCAATACCGCGAGGAATGTAAAGAAACGCGGGCAGGGGGATGGAGTGCTGAACCCAAAGGGGAGATATTCTGCCAGATAGGAGCAGGACAATAAATGGATCATAAGAACAGCCGATTTAGATGAATGCCGGTGATGAGCCGGGATTTTACCGAGAGGACTAGAGGGCGGGTTCATGATATAAAAAGAAGAAACGGCATTAGAAGTCGGGGTTAGAGCCGAGTATTGGGTATGCCAGGACCTTGTGAACATGGAAAGTGACAAACCAGGGGAAATGCTCTGGGGTTTACTTAGAGTCATTTGACTCTGGGTGGTGACTGAGAGGAATTGCGCTTATGCGCAAGCAGGTCATCAATCTTCGATTGGTGACAAATCATGATGTAGCAGGGAGCGAAGCGGAAGACATTCCGCATCATCTATAGTATGCATGTTGTATCAGGAACGGTATGGTGCGTAGATGGGATGACCAATGTGTCTTATTTAATAATAAAGAGAAAGCAATATTATTCAGGGGGAAGAAAAATGGAAAAAGAAGAAAAGAAAAAGTCAAAAGGTAAAATTGTGATTATTATACTTTTGCTTTTGGTGATTATTGCATTAGGCGTTATAATTTATTTTCTTTTAAACAAACCAGAGCCAACAAGGAGTACATCGGAGGGTCTTGTTGTTGATGGAAATATTGATGAGAAAGCTTCTAATGCGAGATTTACGACAGACATGAATATGATCTGGACTTTTCCTTCCGGAAGTGCTGTTTCAAATAATGCTCAGATAGGAAACTCAGTGAGTAATGTTTATGAATGTTATTTTGAAGTGTATCTTGACGATGAAGAACAGACATTGCTTTATAGTTCCCCGGTTCTCCCGGTGGGAAAAAGGCTTGATAAATTGGAATTGAACCAGGTCTTGCCAGACGGATCATATGATGCTTTGTGTACCTATCATATATTGGATGATGAAGATCCGGATAAAGAATTAGGAACAGTAACATTTGCTGTAAGTCTGATGTTCGTTAAAGAATAATATGAGCAAGTGATTTTGAAAGCATTTGTAGGTATGTTCATAGGTGATCGCGATAAGAAGGCAGATATTATCAGATCGCTTGTGATATACATAGATTAAAAAATTAATTAGGAGGTTTTATTATGAAATCTAAATTAACAAAGATTACGGCAACGGCTTTGGCATTAACAATGTGTATTCCGGTACCTGCCTTTGCTGCAGACACAACGACAGAAGCCAGTGGATCATTTCAGACATCTTTTGATGTGTATTCGCCGGCGCTCACAATCCAGGTTCCAGTGAAGGCAGATATCCAGGTAAATCCATTTGCAGACAGTACTGTGAAGGATGTTAACAAGTTTTCTGTAGCATCCAACAGTATTGATATCTGGAACGCATCCGTAGACGTGGAAGAAGATATAGGTATTCCGGTAAACGCTACGGTTACAGCGACAATTACATCAAAAGCTGATGATGTAATGACAGAGTACAATACTTTTACAGAGGACTCTACTTCCACGAAAAAGAGAATTCATTTAGAGCTTTCAGAAGCTAATAAACCAGCGACGATAGCAGCGAAATCAGGTGAGACTTTAGCTTTTACTGAGGGCAAGTTGAATTTTAGCCAATTTGAGACAAGCGCGGCAGCGGAATATGACAGTGTGACAAAAAAGACGTCTGTTACAAAGCATGGTTCACTGCTGTCTGTAGATATTGCAAAGCCGGACACATCTGACACCACAGCAGGTGCAACATATTCAACTGATCCGACAAAAGTGACTGCAAAAGTAGGATCCTTTGCAATTACAGGTGTCGCAAATGCGAATGCAGGCTGGAAAGCAGATGATGTACAAGTAAATATTACATATAATATCAAGGCAAGTAAGGCTCGGAATATTACCACGCCTGCAATAACAGCACCGACCTTTACATCTGGAAACAGCGCGGCAGATGTAAGTATTGTAATTCCAAATGTCGGAGAATCAACAGTTATCGCCATGGCGCTTCACAATGACGGAGAAGAACTTTATGGAGACTATGTTATGAACGGATATACGGTAGCATATGCTCCGAATGCAACTACCTCAACTCAAACGGACGCCACGATCACAATTCCTAAGGACAATGCTACTTTAACATTCCTTGCAGGAGATGATTATAAAGGAAAAGCTCAAGATTTTGTAATTGCATTGTCTGATGGACGTAGAATTGTATCAACCTTAACTGTAAATTAATTTTTTATTAAGTATTCTACAATGTTATAGATCAAAGGTGTTTCTGCCACACCTATTTTAATTCATTAATTCATTCGAGAAAGTGAGTAAATTTATATATTATAGTATTCAAAGGACTGCGGATGCAGTCTTTTGAATACTATGGGAAATGTCTGTGACAGAAGCTGTTTCCTCTGCGATAGTAAATGTGGAATGATTGGAAAGAAGTAAATAGGAGAAGATTATTATGCGGAGAAAAAGGTCTCTTTTTTTTATAGTTATAATTATAAATTGTTGTATAATTGGAATAGAAAAGGTTGTCCCTGATGGAGAGTATGCTGACATAATAGCTAATAAAATTACCGGATGTATTGTTGCAGAAGCGGCAGACGTTGAAGATATTAATGAAACTACAGAAAATATAGTGTCTGATAAAAAAATAGGAGATAAAAAATTATTTGAAGAATCGGAAACAGAGACAAAGCATGCCAGTACTGGAAATACTGAACAAGTGGAATTGATAAACGACGAGATTGAGGAAGCAGAAGAAGTAGAGAATATAAAAGAGGAAAGCAGCTGTTCTGAGAAGGAACAGGAAGAAGATAAAGAAAGTAATTGTATATACAATGTTTCATTTCCGACAAACTCCAAAGCATATTTGGATCCAGAAAATCTGAGTGGTAAAGGGCAGGTCTTTTCAGAAGAGTTTAGAGTTGAAAATTATGGGAATACAGACGTTACCATTAAGATAAAAAGTATTGAAGTTTATTTCAGACAGAGAGAAGAAATGTATGAACTTTCGGCAGGGAAAGTTACGGATGATTATTCTGATATTAAAAAGTTAAATGTAGATGTTGTGTGGAAAAATAAAAATACAGAAAATGTATTGAATGTAGTAGAAGGGGTCTCAGATGAAGAGATTTTGTTTTTAGAGGCTGGAGAGTTTGATGAAAATGGTAATTTTATTGATCTTAAGGAAAGCAGTATAGGATCTTTTTATTTCACAGGTACGTTAAATTCTAATCCCAAATTGGATTGGGAAGATGGAGAGGTAACAATTTCCTTTGATTATGAGATAGTAAACACAGAAGAGAAAAACATAGAAGAAATTGAAGAAGAATTAGAGAAAAATAACGTGGAACAAGAAGAGATTATAGATGAAGAAGAATTCAAGGAAGAGACCATAGTTGAAGAAGAACAGATAAGAGAAAAAGATGAGGAGTCAGAAGAAGAATTCGATAAAGAGAAACAAGCAGGAGAAGAAAATACGGAAGAAACTGATGTGAATAATGAAGAAGAGAATCTGGAAGAAAAAGATGTTTACAGTGCTGTAAAGAAAACGGAATAACGAAATATATTATGAATAAATTACAAAAAGGCAATTATAGAGATGAATAATCAAGCAATATATGTGACGGAATCTTCAATGCCTCCTTATGAGGAATATATAGAAGCAATAAAACCATTATGGGAGAGTCACTGGCTGACTAACATGGGAGTTTATCATCAAGAGTTAGAATCTAGGCTAAGAGATTATCTGGATGTACCAGGGTTATCTCTTATGGTAAATGGACATATGGCATTGGAGTTATCTATTCAGGCAATGGGTTTTCCAAAGGGTGGTGAGATTATTACAACACCATTTACTTTTATATCCACTACCCATGCAATTATTCGTAATGGGTTGAATCCTGTGTTTTGCGATGTAAAGACGGAAGACGGAACGATAGACGAGACAAAGATAGAAAGTTTGATTACAGAAAAAACTGTTGCGATTCTTCCGGTTCATGTATATGGAAATATATGTAATGTAGAGGCAATACAAAGGATAGCAGATAAATATAATTTAAAAGTTATTTATGATGCGGCGCATGCTTTTGGCGCTTTATATAAGGAAAAGGGTATTGGAAACTATGGTGATATTTCAATATTTAGTTTTCATGCTACAAAAGTATTTAATACGATAGAGGGAGGAGCAGTTACCTTTTTAAAACCAGAATTATACGACAAATTATACAATTTGAAAAATTTTGGAATTCGTGGTGAAGAACTAATTACTGATATTGGTGCCAACGCAAAAATGAATGAATTTTGTGCCATTATGGGCCTATGTAATTTAAAGTATGTGGAACAAGCATTTGCTTATAGAAAAAAAATATATGAAAAATATGAAAAACAGTTGAAAAACGTTCAGGGAATTCGGATGTTTGAAAAAAAACCAGATGTAAGGCAAAATTATAGCTATTTTCCAATTCTGGTGGAAGATGAATATCCATTAAATAGAAATGAATTGTATGAATTGTTGAAGATGAAAGGAATATATACAAGAAAATATTTTTATCCGTTAACTTCAGATCAGGCTTGTTTTAAAAATAAATACCGAGATATGAAATTAGATTGTTCGCGTCAACTGGCAGAGAAGGTATTGGTATTGCCGATATATGAAAAACTTGAGCAGGAAGATGTGGAAAGAATTTTGAAATTAATATGTATGGTATGACGGACATCTGGTAGATAGTAATATTTATTATTAGTACGAGGGGGACCGAAACTGTGGGGTGGTTCGAAGGGAAAAAGCAATTTACCGAATTGCAGAAAGAAGCTAAGTTAGCCGGTGGAAATGAAAGAATTGAAAAAGAACATAAAAAAGGAAAATGTACGGCAAGAGAGAGGGTAGAGCTTCTGTTTGATAATCATGATTTTCATGAGATAGGAATGCTTGCAAAATCCAGAATCGAATTTAGTGAAACCAGTAAAAAGCATTATCTGGGCGACGGTGTGATTACAGCTTATGGAATGATTCATGGGATTACGGTATACGTGGCGGCACAGGATGCTACGATAAGCGGCGGAGCAGGCGGAGAGCAACATATTAATAAAGTTTGTCATGTGTTAGAGTTGGCTATTAAAACAAAAAGTCCATTTGTATGGTTATGTGATAGCGGGGGCGCAAGGATTGAAGAGGGGATTTTATCGCTTGCCGCGTATAGTCGTTTATTTTATCTGAATACACAAGCTTCCGGAAGAATCCCGCAGATTGCTGCGATTATGGGAAATTGTGCAGGTGGTTCAAGTTATTCTCCGGCATTATGTGATTTTACTTTTATGGTTGGAAAGACAAGTCAATTTTTTCTTACAGGACCGAAAGTAATTAAGGCATTGACTGGAGAGGAAGTAACAATGAACGAATTGGGAGGTTCTGACATTCATGAGAAAGAAAGCGGACAGATTCATTTGGTATGCCAATCGGATGAAGAGTGTCTCATGAATATTAGAAGATTAATCTCTTATATAAAGGTGAAGCAGGGAGAGGAATCTGATAATTCTGGAAATAACTCAGATACAAAGAAAATAGAAGATATTATTCCGGAAAATCCCAGATATAGTTATGATGTAAAAGAAGTAATTCGCTGTATTGTAGACAGGAATAGTTTATTTGAGATGGCGCCTGAATTTGCGGCGAATATTATCACGGGATTTGCTCGTTTGAAAGGAAAGACAATAGGAATTGTTGCGAATCAGCCTTGTATATATGGGGGCGCATTAAATTGTGATGCAGCAGATAAAGCCTCAAGATTTGTGAGGTTTTGTGATTGTTTTGATATTCCATTATTGGTATTGGTTGATGTGCCAGGGTTTTATCCTGGCCTGCAGGAAGAAAAAAGGGGAATATTGCGTCACGGGAGTAAACTTTTATACGCTTTTGCGGAAGCTGAAGTTCCGCGAATTACTGTTATTATGCGAAAAGCGTATGGAGGGGCTTACTGCGCAATGAATAGTAAGGATTTAGGAGCAGATTTTGTATTTGCCTGGCCTATTTGTGAGATTGCAGTGATGGGGGCTGACGGCGCTGTAGATGTGATATTTCATAGAGAGATATCAAGAGCGGATAATCCAGATGAAGCGAGAAAGAATTGGATTGAGCAATATGAAAAAAAGTATCTCAATCCTTATTATGCGGCTTCTTATTCTATAGTGGATGAGATTATTTTGCCTGATGATACACGTGAGAAGTTAATCGCGGCATTTAAAGCATTGGAGAATAAGCAGGTAAAACAGTCTGAAAAAAAACATGGGAATATTCCTTTGTAATCGGAGAAAATCGTATGAAACTTAACGGGATGGGAAATTATTTTGAAGATTTTATCATAGATGAAGAGGTTACACATTGTTTTTCCAAAACAATTTTTGAAAGTGATAACAATATTTTCTGTTTATTGACAATGAATTCACATCCGGTTCATATAAATGCAGAATATGCACAAAAACAGCAGCATGGAAGGATTTTAGTTCCAGGTACATTAGTGTTCAGTTTGATTGTCGGACTCTCGGTTTCAGATATAAGCGGAAAAGCAATTGCTAATTTAGATTATGATAATATCAAACACTTGGCTCCTGTTTTTATTGGAGATACTTTATATGCTAAAAGCAGAGTGCTTGATAAAAGAGAATCGACCAGAAAAAAAGACAGAGGTATCGTTTACATAGAGACCATAGGATTTAATCAAAATAATGTTGAAGTAATATTGCTTAGAAGGCATGTATTGGTAAAAAAATCAGTGTTGGATAAAGGAGCTGAATCAATATGAGAGAAGATATGTTATTAAGAAGTTTTATGTTTTTACCCGCATATAATCGGAAATTTTTAGATAAAGCGTTACAATGTGCTGCCGATGCGCTGATCTTAGACTTAGAGGATGCGGTACCTCCTATATATCGTCAGGATGCAAGAAATAATATCACGGAATATAGCCGAAAGGGTAAATTTGCAGGAAAAAAAATTTTTGTCCGTATTAATGAGATAGGAACGAAGGATTTTGTGGAAGACATTAACCAAATGATATTAGAGGGAATAACAGGATTTATGCCGTCTAAAATATCAGATGCAGATGACATTCGGTTTTTGGATAGGTTGTTGTCTATGCAGGAAGTTAAGTACGGTTTGAAAAAGGGGAGATTTTTACTGGCGCCTTTAATCGAGACGTCAAAGGCAGTTATGAATGCTTATGAAATAGCAATGGCCAGCAATAGGATGGTGGCAATTTGTTTAGGGGGAGAAGATTACCTGAATGATTTGGGAAGTACTTACACATACCATATTCCGGCATTTTCCTATCCGAGAGCCACGATTGTAAATGCGGCGCGGGCTGCGGAAATATTACCGATAGATACTCCATATTTGAATATTAATGATGTAGAAGGTTTTCGCATAGCAGAAAAGGAAGCGTATAAGAATGGATTTTCGGGATGTCTGTTGCTGAATCCTAAGCAAATTGAAGCGGCAAATACTGTATTTTCACCGGATGAAGATGAAATAGCATATTCCAAAGAGTTGATCAGGGCATTTGAAGCCACAGTGGGAAAACAAGATACCGGAATCGCAATGTATCAGGGTGTTATGATAGGACCTCCCATGATTAAACGTGCTCGCCATGTCGTGAATCAATGGAGGTTAATTAAAGAACATCACTGAAAAGGAATCATATTTAATGAAAAAGAAAAAAGATAACTTACTTATTGTGGGAGCAAGCAGTACGGCAAAGCAGGCATATGAGTTTATAAAAGAATATGACTTGTACGAGGTAATTGGATTTGCAGTAGATTCAGAATATAGGAGTGATTCCGATTTTTGTGGTTTGCCATTGTATGAATTAGATAAAATAGAGGATATCTTTGATATGAGGAAAATTAAGGTATTTATTGCTATTTTATGGAATCGGCTGAATGCCGAGCGGCGTAAAATATATGAAAGATTAAAAGAGAAGGGGTATCAGTTTGCTAATCTAATATCACCGTCTGCCAAAATACGGGGAAAGATAAAAGGCGGGAATTGCTGGATTCATGATTATGTAATCATACAGTTAGGCAGTGAAATCGGCGAAGACTGCATGATAATGGCTTTTTCACTGATAGGCGCTTTCTCTAAAATAGGATCTCATTGTTTCCTGGGTACCAAAAGTACGGTTGCGGGTGAATGTGAAGTTGGAGGACAGACTTTTATTGGAATGAATTGTACTGTTTTTGATAATACCAGGGTGGGAGAGAAATGTATTTTGGGGGCTTGTACAGCCGTAAAAAGGGATTTAGAGAATTATACTCTTGTAAAAACGCAAACCAGTACCAATATTTTTGAAAAATTAGATAAAGAAGTAATAGAAAATAAATTGCTGTTTTCTCTAAATATCCGATAGAGATAGAAACATAGAAAGAAGAATAATAATGAAAAAAATTATTGTTTGCGACATGGGCGAATGGACAAAAAAACTAATAACATTGTCAAGGTTTGAAAGTGTTGATTATTTTGTCGACAATAAAATAGAAAATTCAGAAATGAAAATAGAAAGCTGTGGTATAGAGAAAAAGGTATATCCTATAAAAAAATTAGTTGAAGAAAATCCTAATGAAATAGTAATTATTATAGGAGACAGTAAATTATATTTTCCCTATAAAAAGCAACTTGAACTATTAGGATTTAAAGAAAATGTCCATTTTTTTAATGGATGGAAATTGACTTCAGAATTTTATTCAAAACTTTTTGAAGATAACACGTGGGAAAAAATAGAGAACAGTTATAATAATATTTTTGATGAAGATAAAGTTTATGAATATAGGGCAAAAGCCATTGCTAAGCTAATTCCAAAAGAAGTAAAGAGCATTATGGACTTGGGATGTGGGAATGAAATATTAAAAAAACATGTAAAAAATGTACAATATTTTGGCGTAGATTACAAAAAAAGGAATGAAAATACAATTGTTTGTAATTTGAATCAAGACCCTTTGCCAGATATGTATGTAGACATGTATTGTTTGATAGGTGTGGTGTATTATTTGAAGAACTTTAAAAATTTGGTTTATCAAATGAGAAAAGCAAAATATGTCTTGTTAACATATCGAGGTTTGGAGCATTATCTTCGCTTAGATAACAGGTTTGATGGAATATACTCTGGTGGTATAGAAAATTCTATATACACAGCAGATTTAATAAATATTTTTTCGGATATAAATTTTATGCTTGTAAAATGGGTAAGAGGTTATCCTATGGAAAATATAATTTGCAATGAAGACATATTTATATTCAAAAAATAGAATAAAATATGTAAATTAATATTTTTTAGAACATTGAAAGCTGGGATTTGTGTATGAAAATTGCTATTATGCAGCCATACTTTATGCCGTATATAGGATATTGGCAGCTAATGAATGCAGTAGATAAATATGTTATATATGATGATGTGAATTATATAAACAGAGGATGGATTAATCGAAATAGGATTTTGGTTGGGGGCGAAGTAAAATATTTTAATGTTTGTATGGTGGGAGCAAGTCAAAATCGGAAAATAAATGAAATTCAAATTGATTCAAATTCTAAATTGATTTCAAAAAAATTAAAAACTATTGAATATGCTTACAAAAAGGCGCCATATTTTAATCAGGTTTTCCCGATTATAGAAAGTATATTAAGTTTTAAAAATAGAAATCTTGCGCTGTATATTGAAAATTCTATTTATTCTATTTGTGATTATCTTGATATTGAAACAGAGATTATTATATCATCTTCTCTAAATAAAAATAATAAGTTAAAAGGAAAAGAAAAAATTATAAATATATGTAAAATATTAGAAGCAACAGAATATTACAATGCTTTAGGAGGACAAAAGTTATATTCCTATGAAGAGTTTAAGAGTTGTGGAATAAAATTAAAATTTTTGAAATCAGATAATATTACTTATCAACAATTAGGTAATGAATTTCAAGCTGATTTATCTATTATCGATGTTATAATGTTTAATTCTAAAGAACAAGTTGTAGATATGCTGTTACATAAATTTGCAATAATTGACGAATCAGTTGTTTCGTGAAGTTACAAGCAGAATGCATCAAACAAGAATGTAAAAAAGAGGCTATAGAAATGACGAAAAAAGTAATGGGGAAATTAGTAAGAAAATGTGCTTGTTGTGAGAGAACTGGGGATATTGGATTGTTTGAGCCATTACCAAATTATTATAAAGAGATGCGTAGTAAGTATCATACAGTCGAAGGAAAAGGCGAGTTCTTAAACGAAGAAGAATATACTTGTAAATATTGTTTTACTTCTGATCGTGGAAGAATGATATGTGCTTTTTTGCGGATGGCAAAGTTACCATATGCTAAAAAAGGGACAAGAATACTCCATATAGCCCCTGAAAAAGGAGTTGAGGATTGGATTATTCGTAATTGCCCGAATGTATTATATGAATCGACAGATTTATATGATAAAAATGTAAGTTTTCAATCAGATATACAGGATATGGTATGTATAGAAGACGGAACATATGATTATTTTATATGTTCACATGTGTTGGAGCATGTACAGGATGATAATAAGGCAATTCAAGAATTGGCAAGAATATTAAAAAGTGATGGAATAGGAGTATTATTAGTCCCCATTTGTTTAGATATAGAGGAAATAGATGAAGAGTGGGGGTTGGCAAAAGCAGAAAATTGGAGACGGTTTGGTCAGGATGACCACTGTAGATTGTATAGCAAGAGAGGATTGATTGAAAGATTAGAGAATAATGGTTTTTATGTCCATATGTTTGATAAATCTATATTTGGAGAAAAGTTATTTCAAGAAAATGCTTTTACAGATACCAGTACATTATATGTTCTTAGTAAGACCGAAAAAAGTACGGACAGACTACATGAAAAGATTAAAAAAAAACAATGCTATGAAGATTATCAATATAGACAAAAATTGCTTTTTTCATCATGCGTTTTAATTAATAATATAATATATACTGTTACAAATCTAGGAAACATTCCAATTAGAATTGATTTGCAAAATAATCCAATGACTTGCATTGATGAATGGGATAAGGATTGTATAATAAATTCCGAAAATATGATTGCTGATGGCAGGGATATTTATTTATTGGACATAAATGGAAATTATTTATTAAGGTATAATATTGATAGTAATCAGCACAACAAAATAGAAATAAATTGTCATATAAATAATTGGGGGAATTATGTGGCCTTTGCAAAATACAAAAGAAATATTTATATTTTTTCCAGGCACATTTCCCAAATTGTAAAGATAAATTTAGATAAAAATATGAAGATTTCTAATATATGCTATTGTTTACAAAATAAGGATGGACATGAAATTAAATTTGAATGTGGAATTCAAGAAAAGAATTTACTTTGGTTGTTTCAAAAAAAGGGGAACCTGGTAATGGCATATGACATGGAAACTAATATCTGGAAAAGCTATAAATTGCCACAAAAAATAGAGTACTGCATACATGTAGTATTGAGAAAAGGCATCTTTTACATATTAAGTGTTGAGGGTAAAGTATATTCCTGGAATGTTCAAGAAAGCAGTATGAGAATGATAGCTAATTGCAGCAACAGGACAAAAGATATAGAAAGTTTTGGAAGCATAGCAGTTACTGACGAATTAATTTATTTATTACCAGCCTTAAGTGATTTAATATATGAAATTAACATAGAGACAGGAGAAGTAGAAATTTTTGATGATTATCCCACAGATTTCCAGTATGTTGAACCAGAAGGATGGAGTAAATATTCCGGTTATTGCGAGGATGAGAATTGTTATTATTATGCAATGCGTTCATCGTCTTATATTTTGTGTGTTAATAAGAAAAGTGGAGCTGTCAGATGGATTAATCCTCAGATATCAGAAGAAGACTACTTTAATGCACAGATGAAATATTCTGGGATGCTTTTAGAGGAGGGTATGTGGAATGTGAAAAATCTGTTAACTATAAAAACCAATTCGATAAAACAAACTGAAAAAAATAGTTTGGAAAAGAAGCAGATTTGGATGCAGTTGAAAGAAAATTAATTTGAGGGAAAAATATGAATAAGACTGTTATGGTATCAATATGGTGTATTACATATAATCATGAACCATATATAAGGGATGCAATAGAAGGATTTTTAAATCAAAAAACGGATTTTCAGTATGAAATTATTATACATGATGATGCGTCGACTGACAATACAGCAAATATTATTAAGGAATATGAAATTAAGTATCCAACAATGATACATGGAATTTATCAAGTTGAAAATCAATATAAAAAGAATTTACCAAGTATGGAATGGATACAGAAGATACACAGAGATAATTGTAAAGGGAAATACATTGCTTTGTGCGAAGGTGATGATTATTGGATCGATCCTTATAAGTTACAGATTCAGATTGATTATATGGAAACGCATCCAGAGTGTGTGATGACGGCACATAATGCAGTTAATATCGATTATAAAAGCAGTGATATTAAAGCAAGAAATTCTTTTGAAAAGGAAGGAGATTTGACAGCAAAGCAGGTGGTCATGCAATCTCGTGGCCATATGCCGACTGCTTCTATTGTATACAGAAAAGAAATATCTGAAATGGATGGATTTTTCCTGGAAGTCGGAATAGGGGATTACCCGATAGAATTATATTCCTTTAGTAAAGGAGTAATACATTATTTTGATAGAATCATGTCAGTATATAGATTTAGACATGATGGTTCTTATGATGAAGATTTGTTTGCAGACAAAAAGAAATATTTTATTCATTGTATTGGATTAGTTGCGTTTTTAGAACGATATAATCGATATTCAAACAGAAAGTTAGAAAAATATGTAGTTGACAGGCAGCAAGGATTTGTTGATGAGATGATAGATCGTTGTACTGGAAAAATACAAGAGTTTATTCGACTTTGCAGAGAATGTGATAAAGAGACGGGATACAGATTTCATGTATATGTAGAAGAAATTATACGTGTTTATTTATTGTTGTTTGATGATGGATTTTTAGGTGAAAAATTTCGAGTATATTGTGAGAAATGTTCCAAAATATACATTATGGGCGCTGGATATTACGCAGGTATTATAGCGAGAAAATTCGACAAATACGGTATCAAATATAAAGGCTTTGTTGTATCTAATAATCAGAAATGCGAAGAGAGATATTTGGGGAAAAATGTTTGCAAATTTAATGAATTAGTATCTGATTTGGAGGATTCGTCGTTTGTTATAGGAATTAATCCACGTATTTGGAGCCAAATTATTGAACAGTTAGAAGAAGCGAATGCCAACAATTATTATGCTCCTTTCCGGATAAATACAGAATAACCTTATTAGATAGAATTAGATGATTTAAATAAGAAATTACTTAGGAATATATAAATCCAAAAATTTGCATTTTATAATAGGATGGAAGAAAGGTCGGGAGGGTATATGCATGGAAAATGTGTATGAAATAAAAAGGGAAAAAAATTTAAATTATATTCTTCCTAAAAGATTTCAATTAGATAAAGCAGAAGAATGTTTTCATCAAACTGTAATTCTTATTCATATATATTATATTGAAAAAATATCGGATTATATAAAAAATATAAAGAATATCCCCGAAACTGTTGATATTATATTCACAGTTTCAAATAGCGATATTGAGGAAAGTTTACGGGAACACCTGGAGGGGGTTAAGCATAAATATAAAGTAATTTATAAGGAAAATAGAGGAAGAGATATTAGTGCATTGTTAGTTGCAGCTAAAAAGGAATTGGTGAAATATCAATATATAGGTTTTGTACACGATAAGAAAGAAAAGAACGAAAATATAAAAGAAGATATAGATGTATGGAATTATTGTTTATGGGAAAATATGCTTGGAAGTGAATCATATATAAATAATGTGATATTCACTTTAAAAAAGGAACATAATTTGGGGATTTTGGTTCCACCAATACCGGCTATGCGTCATTTAGATTATGGTTATAGTAATAACTGGGGTACAAATTTTGAAAATGTAAAAAAAGTCGCTAAAAAACTTTTAATTCAATGTGATATAAGTGAGGATAAACCACCTATTGCACTGGGAACTGTATTTTGGGCCAAAAAAGCTGCAATTGATAAATTATTTCATTATAAATGGCAATATACAGACTTTAATCAGGAACCATTAGAGGATGATGGAACGCTAAGTCATGCAATTGAAAGGATTCTTCCATATATTGCACAAGATGCAGGTTTCGATACGGGTTGGATTATGACAGATGAATTTGCAGCACGGCATATAGAAGACCAGTACCATATAATAATGGATGCATATGATTTTTTGAGAAAAGAGAATAATATTCGTTATATATATCAAATTGATAATTGGATAAAGTATGAAAAAAAGTTATTGCATTTTTGTAAATTGCGTACAGAATTATATATTTATGGAACTGGTAACAGTGGAATGAAATGTTTTACATACTTACAAAGAATTGGAATTAAAATAAACGGGTTTATTGTTACATCACAAAAATATAGGAATTCGAATGAATGTATGGGACATAGCGTATGGATATTGGAAGAGTTTGCGTCAGATTCATTCACAGATCAATCAGGAATTATTTTGGCTGTGAAAGATGAGGATCAGCAGAAGTTATTAAAAAATATTTTGTGCATGGGAGTAGATAATAATAAGATATTTTTGTGGAGAAATACATGGGAATAGCAACTAATTATTAGTTTGTCTGCAATTTGAGTGAAGAAAGGTAACAAAATAGTAAATGTTTAGCAATAAAGATATTAGTATTCTTACAGAGATATTAGAAGAAATAAATAAAAATCAAAATGAAGCATGGGCGATATATGGTACTGGCGATGGCGCAGAGTTAGTTTATATTTTATTAAATCAATTATCTATAGCCAATGAAATTGATAGTTTCATTGAAAGGGATGAGAAAGTATATCTAAATCAGAAATTTCATGGAATCCCGGTAAAAAAACTTACAGAAGTCTGTGATACGGTTAACAGAATCATAATAGCAGCTATTGATAATCATGAAATTATTCGAAAAAGAATTAAAAACAGTCTCTCAGAAGAACAGGCGGAACGTATACAGGTAATTGATGTTTTCGAAGAAATTGTAAAAAAGGATAGACTTCAATACCTAGAATATATAGAGAAAAATATTTTAAAGAAGAGTGGAGAGTTTGTTGAATTTGATTCAAATGGATATAAAAGTAATATCAATGATACTAAGGTTATTGCGTGGTACCTTCCGCAATTCCATCAAATGGAAATAAATAATAAGTATCACGGACAAGGATTCACGGAATGGACAAATACAAGCAGAGCTATTCCATTGTTTACAGGACATTATCAACCGCATATTCCGTATGATGTAGGATACTACGATTTATTAAATCCATCTACACTAAAACGTCAAATTTATTTAGCAAGACATTATGGAGTTTATGGATTTTGCTTTTATTACTATTGGTTTTCGGGAAAAAGATTGATGGAAAAACCATTAGAGTTACTTTTGGAACATAAAGAATTAAATATGCCTTTTTGTATCAATTGGGCAACAGAAAATTGGACAACATTGTGGGATGGCGGAAATAAAAAGGTTATAGTAGAGCAAAAGCTGGAAGAAAATGATGGACAGAGATTTATGGAAAGTATTTTGCCTTATATGAAGGATCCTCGTTATATAAAGATAGACGAAAGACCTATTTTAGTTATCTATCGAGTTAATATATTTGAAAAAGAACAGGTTAAATTATTATTAAACAATTTTAGGGAAATTGCAAAAAAAAGTGGTTTTCCAGATTTATATATTATGTTATCCAATGCGTTTAATTTTAGAGATAATATTATAGAATGGGGAGCGGATGCATTAGTGGAATTTCCGCCACATGGGACATTTGATTTGTTGGAAGTAAATAAAAATCTAGGATATATAAATCCTTATTTTAGCGGAAGGATATTCGACGCACAATCATTTGTAGAAAATAAAAGATATATGGCAGATTATGGCAGGCAAACTTATTATAGATCAGCATTAACATCCTGGGATAATACGGCAAGAAAAGCGATGTCAGATGCAAATATATTTTGTGGTCTTAACCCTCAAACTTTTAAAAAGTGGGTCAAAGATATAGTTGATGAAAGTAAAAAAATTCATTCAAGATCAGAAGATATTATTTTTGTAAACTCTTGGAATGAGTGGGCAGAAGGATCTCACTTAGAACCAGATATGAAGTATGGATATGGTTATTTGCAGGCGTTGAAAGAAGCTCTTACAGAACAACAATGATATTGACTATCTACGTAAAATAAAAAGTGAGTAATGAAAGAATCTAAAATTGTTATATCCATGATTGTTTCTCTGTATAAAGGAAAACACTATTTAAATAGAATAATTAGGATGTACTATGAAAATGATCAGCATCTTAAAAGTAAAATAAAATGCTTAGAGACAGAACTTATACTTGTGAATGATTATCCTGATGAAGAAATAGTCTTATCTGATCTGGAGAGTTCTCATGTCCACATAGTGCAAAACCCAAAGAATATGGGGATACAACGGTCCAAGATAGAAGGTTTAAGAGTAGCGCAAGGACAATATGTCCTTTTTCTTGATCAGGATGATTTGATTAGTCCTTATTATTTCGTTGAACAATACGAATTGATCGGAGACTATGATGCGGTTATTTGCAATGTGAATATGGGAGAAGGACCGTATTATTTACAACAACGTGTAGAAGCCTTGGATCTGAAAATATATTTGGAAGCACATAATGCAATAAGTTCCTTGGGACAAATCTTATTCCGAAAAGGATGTATTCCGCGAGAATGGATAGAATATCCGCTTCCTGTAAATGGAGCGGACGATTATTATTTGATTTTTATCATGTTGTTAAAGAAGCAGCGAATGGTTGAGCATAGAAAGATTTTATATTATCACGTCTATACAGGTAATAATTTCTCGACCGATTTTAAGAAAATATGTTTATCTGTGATGGAGATTTTCAGGCATATTCTCCAGAGGGGACTAATAACGCAGAAACAAGCAGATATGGCTATAAATATTCGTCAAAAAGAGATAGAAGAATTTGAAAAAATCAGAGAAAAATATCCTGGCGATATTTGGCAAGAGCGACTGGATAATATTAAACTGATTAATTTGTATGACAGATGTCTTAAAAATCTTGAAGCAGAATATAAGATGGATAGTTACATAAAAACATATCGGTGTAACAGTATTGCCGTATATGGGGCAGGGAAGATGGGCAAACATTTTATTTACTGGATGAGACATGCAGACGTAAAAATTGTGGTTTTGATTGACAGAGCTAAAAGGGGAGAAATAGATGGAATTCCGATAGTGGATTTACATGAAGCAAAGGAATATAGTGAAAACTTTGATATGATCGTTGTCACGCCCATGGTTGAAACAGATAACATAATAATTCATTTAGAGAAGTTCTTTGCATGTCCGGTGATATCACTGGAAACTGTAGTCTACAATATGCCGTGCCAGTCGTTAAAAACAGCACACGAAATAGAAACGGATAGATATATCGTAAATCAATAAGTGAAAATATTTTTCGTGCATGAGGATATTATATAAAATGAATTGTTTCCACAAGGAGATGAGTGATCATGGAGAATATAAAGGTTTCTGTTATTATGCCTTCGCTGAATGTGTCGGCATATATTGAGGAATGCATCAGGAGTGCAGTGAACCAAACTCTTGAAGAGATCGAGATTATTTGCATAGATGCAGGTTCCACGGACGGGACGCTTGAAATCTTGACGGAATACGAAAAAACTGATGACAGGATTAAAGTTATAAATTTTGATACAAGAAGCTATGGCGCGCAGGTCAACTATGGAATTTCGATATCCAGGGGGAAATACATAGCTATTCTGGAGACGGATGATTTCATCGAATCGGGAATGTATGAGGCATTGTATCATGCGGCAGAAGAGTACCATGTGGACTATGCAAAAGCAGATTATAAGAAGTTTTTTGCTCTGGACAATGGAGAATATCTCTACAGCATAATCAGACAGTTTGAAAATAAAGATGTCGGACTCTATGGGAAACTTTTAAATCCCCACACTTTCGATTATCTGTACAAAACGGATTATAACATTTGGAAAGGAATTTACAGGAGGGATTTCCTGATTCAAAATCAGATCCGTCTAAACGAAACTGCCGGCGCTGCATACCAGGATATTGGCTTTATGGAAAAAGTAATGACCGCGGCACAAAAGGCAATTTATCTGGACAAGCCTTTCTATTATTACCGTATGGATCGGGATGACGCGTCTTCTTATTCCGTATATGGTTTTAAAAATACACAGTTTGAATTCAAAAAACTTATTGAGTATTTTGATGGCAGTAAAAACGTTTACTGGCGAGGCATCTATCTTCATATGATGACGGCCTTTCTGAATGAATATGAAAAAACATTGAAAAAAGTTGGTTTTAAATTTGAATCACCGGAATGCAGCAATTATTACACATGGTTTTCAGAAAGCATATTACGGGCGATAGAAGAGCATATTATTTCGCTTGAAGATATGGATAAGAAATATGCAGATAAATTTGAACTGCTTTTAAGGAGTCCACGTGCATTTGCAGATTTTTTAAAGAGCCAAAAGAACAGGTTCAGAGAATATGTGGAGAATCTGGATTTTGCTGATGAGACACAGATTATCATATTCGGAGCTGGGTATTGGGGGTATGAGGCGCTGAAATTATTACGGAAAAAGAAAAACTGTCATGTACAGGCATTTGTAGATAATGACTGTGAAAAACAGGGAAGGGTTATAGAAAATGTGAAGGTTTACAGTCTGAAACAGGCGGTGTATGAATTCCCGACAGCGGTTATATTTATAGCGAATGAAAAATATCATCCGGGAATACGGATGCAGATTGAGAAAGAAAGCAAAGGGCGCACGGTTTTGTGTCCGTTTGAATGAGGCATACAGAATTGAAAGTTATCATATTCGGAACAGGTAATTATTATAGGCTTTCTAAAAAATACATTGATATGGATCAGGTTACATGCTTTGTAGATAACGATGCGGATAAGGCAGGTACTTTTCTTGACGGTAAAGTCATTGTAACTCCAGAAGATGCAGACTTCCAGGAATGCGACTATGTTCTTGTTCTGGTCATGAGATATCAGGATATCCTAAAGCAGCTTGCTGGGATGGGAGTAGCAGAAGATAAGATCAAACTATATCCGGATCTGGATGATTTGTTTCAGGTAAATATGAAGATCTATTCGGATAATCAGACATATGATTTTAAGCATTGGGCAGAGGAACAGCAGGAGAAAAAGGTGATGCTGGTATGCCATGAATTGACAAGAAACGGAGTGTCTGTCGTACTGATGCATGTTGCACGGATCTTGAAAAAAATGGGATACAGGCCGTTGATGTCCGCATTGCTTGAGGGTGAATTGATAGAAGAATTGCGGGAAAACGACATTGATTATATACCGCAGATGAATATGCTATATGGTGGAAAGCTGTTTGCTGAACTGGTCTGGGAGATGGATTTTGTCATCGTAGGGACGATAGGAATTGCTGATGTGGCGCGGCGGATCGCGCATACAGATGTTCCGATCGTGTGGTGGATACATGAATCAAATGATAAGGATTTTCATGATTTCCCGCTGGTTATCAGAGATAATGTCCATTATTATGCAGGCGGGAAACGGGTGGTAGAGTGTTTTATAAGGCATTACAGCCAGATACCGATTGAAAAAATGTTATATTGTCTGCCCGATAATCTGGCTAAAAAGAAATCCGGAGATCACGTATTTAGAATAGGGATCATAGGACTGATTTATCTGCGAAAAGCGCAGGATATTTTTGTAGCGGCAGTGAAGAAAATTCCTGATGAGAAGAAAACAGGCACATCTTTTGAGATTGTTGGGAAATATCTTGAACCTGTTATTGACCTCGATAAAGTATTAAGGGGTAATCCTGAAATAAAATATGTCGGGGAAATGTCACAAAAAGAATTAAATGATTATTTTGCAGGCCTGGACCTGTTGGTATGTCCGTCAAGGGATGATCCGATGCCGGTAGTAGTGACACAGGCAATGCAGTATGGAATTCCGTGTATTGTTTCCGATCAGGTAGGGCAGAGCGAATATATGATTGACGGTGAAAATGGGTTTGTCTTTCCGTCAGAGGATGTGGAAGCTCTGAAAGAAAAAATAATCTATTGCATTGAAAACAAGAACAATCTGAAGAAGATTGGAGCAGAATCCAGAAAAATTTATGAAAGATATTTTTCAGAAAATGCTATGGAAGAAAGTTTATGGAAGATTGTCAAAAGGATTGGAGTTTAAACATAGGGAGGATTCTATGAGAGTGTCGATATTGGGTGCGGCGGGATTTATTGGGACGAATCTTATTATGTCCCTTATGCGTGATGTCTCTAATGATATTTTGGCCGTAGATGAATCGGTGGACTACTTTAGTGAGTGTGTCAGGGAACCCAATGTCCGCCTGTGCGAGTGCAGATTCCATACAGGGACGGATTTTAAGAGTTTGCTCGCGGGACAGGAGGTTGTATATCATCTTGTCAGTACCAACAATCCGACCTGCTCCAATCATAATATTGGAAAAGATATTGCGGATAATATATTGATTTCCATTAATATCCTGGAAGCCTGTGTAGCTAACCATGTAAATAAAGTCATTTTTATTTCATCCGGAGGAACGGTTTATGGGAATAAAGTCACGTGCCCGATTAAAGAGAGCGCTGTTACAAATCCCATTAATACATATGGTATTCAGAAACTGACAATTGAGAAGTTATTTTACCTCTACCATCATATGCATGGACTGGATTATTCGATTGTACGCCTTGCTAATCCCTACGGACCGCACCAAAGGCCGAACGGAAGACTTGGAGTTGTCACTACGTTTGCTTATAAGGCATTGAGGAATGAGGTATTGACAGTATACGGGGATGGAAATGTGGTGAGGGATTATATCTATATCGACGATGCTGTGGATGGGATCTTAAGGATCGCCGATAGCAGGAGTGAGGAAAAGGTGTTTAATCTGGGCAGCGGCAAAGGTACGTGTGTAAATCAGGTGATAGAGATCATACAGAAGATATTGGAAAGAGATGTTGCAGTTGAATATATTGCAAGCCGTTCTGTAGATGTACCGGCCAATGTCCTGGATGTAACAAAATATAGGGCAACGTTTGGCGTTGGTGATGTAACTCCTCTTGAAAAAGGAATTAGACTGACATTGGATTATTTGAAAAAAGACTGGATATGTTCAAATGGTGGATAGTGAGATATTTAATAATGAAAAAAAGTATTTTATTTATGGGGCGGGAGATGTTGCAAGGGAAGTTTTGTACTGTCTGAGAGAAGAGCCATTTAATTTAAATATAGAAGCGCTTATTGTAAGTGATATAAATATAGGCCCCAGTAAGAAGGTTGACGGAATTCCGGTTATTTCCTGTAGCGATTTGAAATGCAGCAGTGATAAGCAGGTCATTGTGGCAGTATTGGAAAAATACAGAGATGAAATATGTGCCAGATTAGACAGGATTGGAATTAAGGCTCCAATCCTTATGACATTTGAGAGCGATTTGTGGTGTGAGGAGCGTGGAAAGGCATATGCCTTATACAGGCAAAAGCAGGAGAAGACACCTTATATTTTACTGCAAGATGGGATATCGCATATCTCGAAAGGTAATTTCGGACGGAAGTCTTTGATGATTTATGTTGCAAAAAGTCATATGGATAAACCGCTTAAAAATAATGTGAAAAATTATAGCTGGGAAAAAGATATCCAGGTTGGGGCAGCGCTTACAAAGCAAAAGATTGCGGATGTTACGGATTGTTCCGGAGAGCATATATCAGAGAAAAACGGGCGGTACTGTGAACTGACGGCACAGTATTGGATTTGGAAGAATGCCGGTGCTGAATACATAGGGCTTTGCCATTACAGAAGACGTTTTGCGCTGAGCGAAGAAGATGTTGACAATCTGACCCGCTCTTGCGTGGATGTTGTGGTTACGAATCCTGTCGTAAATGTACCGGATGTATTGACGATGTATGGCAAGAATCATATCCTTAATGATTGGCAGATAATGAAAGACGGAATTAGAAAGATATGCCGTGAATATTTAAAGTCATTAGAATATGTGGAACAGTCAAAGTATTACATTCCTTATAATATGTTCATCATGCAAAGGGATGTGTTAGACCGATATTGTGAATGGTTGTTTCCAATATTGGAATATTGTGAGATGAACTGTGAACCAAGAGAAGACATTTATCAGAACAGATATATAGGGTTTCTTGCTGAACGTCTCATGACAGTCTATTTATATCATCATAGAGAGACGTTAGTAGTCGTATTTTCGAAAAAACATTTTTGTGAGTAAGTAATTCTGACAGTTAGAGCTGGTTAGATTTTACAACAATAATTGGTTTATTTTGATATTTGACATTACTAACAAGGGACAGGGAGGGATACAAATATGGATTTGGCCATATACGGCGCCCAGGGCACAGCCCTCGGGGCTTACGAAGCGATACATAATCTTTGTCCGGCAAGGAATATCCGCTGTTTTCTGGTTACAGAAAGAGGAAGCAATGCAGAGTATCTGTCGGACATCCCGGTTTTAGAACTAGAATTATTTGCCGGTTCTTTGTCAGCAGAAGAAAAGGAGAATATTGAAGTCTTGATTGCTACCCCAGAGAACCTGATGCCTTCAATTGAAGTAAGTTTGGAAAGGCAAGGGTTTTTCTGCCATGTCCGCCTGACCTCGCAGAGATGGGCGGAGCTTATGAACAGCCATTACACATGCGGGAAGGATTTTATGCCTCTGCGTGCACTGCCAGTAGGATACCACAGGGCCAATATACGCGTTTTCATGGCAAAGTTCCATAAGGACAAGCCATTGACCGCACACTGTAAATTGCCAGAATGGATTACGCCCATCCAGGCGGGGGCGGCGCTTTGCACGGAGCGTGTTGCTGACATATTAGATTGCGGCGGAGACAATATTTCCGCAAAGAACGGTAACTATTCAGAACTGACGGTACTCTACTGGATCTGGAAAAACCGGCTGCTACGCCCGTCGGCAGGCTTCCGGTATGAATACTACGGGCTGGTGCATTACAGAAGAATCATAGATCTGACAGAAGATGATGTACTTCGGCTTGCAGATAACCGGGTGGATGTGATTCTGCCGTATCCGATGCCCTATGAGCCGGATATTGAAGAACATCATAGAAGGTATCTAAAGGAGAATGATTGGAATGCGGTGCAAAGGGCTCTTCGGGAGATACATCCGGAATATGCCCGGGCATTTCCAGGTGTTTTAAAGCAAAAGTATTTCTATAATTACAATATTATTATGGCAAGAAAAGAAGTACTGGCGGAATACTGCGAGTGGCTGTTCCCGGTTCTTGAGAGAGTAGAAGAACTTAGTATCCCCAAGGGAGCGGACCGGGCAGACAGATATATCGGATATATCGGGGAGACGCTGGAAACACTGTATTTCATGTATCAGAAGGATCAGTTTCATGTCATGCATACAGGGTGTAAATTTTTGACTTAAGTTGGCATTAGTTCGTTTGCATAATGGTGACAGGAAACCCAAAGAATGACTATCTGTTTTGAAAAGTTAGAAAGTGAGGGGAGAAATTAAGAATTCTAGATGCTGGATATTATATTGTAGAGAGGAAGTAAACTATGAATAGCGCCTTTGATAATTGTTTAATATTCTCCGCCGCCTCCACAGGCAGTACATTATTCTCCTCGGCAAATACCTCATTGAGTTCATAGCTACTATAACTGATGCAACAATTATTACGAATGAATTTTTTATCTTGCCGACTTTGCAGGAAGATGAGGAGAGCCCTTTTGATTTTATTCTTGATCCGCAAAAACTTCTCTTTGAGACGGATGCGGCTATGTATGGCGGTGGAGTTGTAGAAAAAGGAGCTAATCTTCTCTTTCATAATCTTGCCAAAGGAGAGTTTGATTTCTCAAGGTATAGTGACAGCCTGTATGTGACAAATCGAAGTACCGTTCCGGTGATGGTAACAGTAACCGCCAAAATTACGGATGCTGACGACCTGCTGATAACGCAGGATAAGGATTTCCCGGAGGATGACTTACCATATGTATATCTGGCTCTTGTTGATGATAAGGGGAATGAGCAGCCGATATCGAAAGAGGGTGATGTGTCGATCAACGTCAAGATGCAGAGAGCGCCACAGAATGCTTATGTATATACATTCGATCCTGAGACTGGTAAATATGAATATGGATTGTCCGGGGAATCGGAGGAGATAAACTTTGATACGTATTCCTTTGGGCTGACAGGAGAATGCAGCTCTAGTGCAGATTGGAGTAACATCTCTGTTCATCCGAAGATTACAGTTACCTGGCAGCTAGAACCGGTTTTGACGGAACAAGGAGCCAAAGAAGAGGGCGAAGAAAAAATTGAAAAACGTCAGTTGGTTAAAGAAACGCCGAAAGATAAATCGAATAAAAAGATACCAAGAGAAGATGACGGGAGATAACAGATATGCAATTTGAACTAATGGCATCCATGATGTGTGCCGACTACGGAAATCTGGAAAAAGAAGTAAAAAACTTAGAAGAAGGCGGTATCGATTCCTTCCACATAGACATCATGGATGGACGCTACGTTCCGAATTTTGCCATGTCCTTAAATGACATGAGCTACATAGCAAAAGCGACGAAAAAGCCGTTGGACGTTCATCTGATGATTGAACATCCGAATAACCGGATACACCTGTTTTTAAATCATCTGCGCAAGGGCGATACAGTCTACATCCATCCCGAGGCGGAATATCACCCGTCCACAACCCTGCAGAGCATCATCAATGCAGGGATGGTTCCAGGTATTGCTATCAATCCCGGGACTTCTGTAGAGACAGTAATGGAAATGCTCCGCATAGTAAAAAAGGTTCTGGTTATGTCAGTAAATCCCGGCAATGCAGGGCAGATGTATCTGCCGTATGTAGGCAAGAAGATTACAAAGCTTCTGTCCATCAAGGAAGATATGGATTTTGAGATTTACTGGGACGGGGCCTGCAGCGCGGATAAGATTATCGAATATGCGCCCAAGGGAGTAGCCGGATTTGTATTGGGGACGACACTGCTATTCGGCAAGGAGAAGCCATATGGAGAAACGTTGAAGGATATCCGCGAACTACGGTTTTAACGCCCGGCGGACTGCCTGCCATAATGATATGGTAATCCGGGGCATCTTCGAAAGTTTCATTCAGTTTCGGTTTCCAGAAAGCCCATAATCTTTTTATACATTAATCGCTCCTCCTTTACATGAAAAAAATCATTGAATCCGCATCCCCAAATTGTTATACTGTTCACAAGGAGGATATTGGCAGTATGATGAAGAAACTACCGACAGGAATTGAAGTGGGAAGTATGGCTGAGGCTAAATATGCGGAAAACGGGAAGAGGTGACAGAATGGGAATGATATATACTTTGAAGGTTTACCCCAAAGGGTATGGAACATCCGTGTACAGGGTAATGAAAATATCCGGTGAAGAAACACTGGAAAGGTTGTGTGAAGTGATACTTGACAGTTTTGACTTTAGTGATGAGCATCTTTATGAATTTTGCATGGATAATAGAATGTATAGCAGAAATAGTTACCGATTCGATCCGGAAAGCAGGCATTCATCAACGAAGAAAAAAATCGGGCAGATCGGCTTAAGAGAGAAACAGAAATTTTCTTTACATTATGACTTTGGAGATGACTGGATGTTTACCATAAATGTTCAAAATATTCAGGAAGATTCAGACAGAACAGAGCCATATATAGTAAAGAGCAAGGGGAGTATAGAACAGTATCCCGATTGGGATGATGAATGGGAAGAGGAATAATATCAATGCAAACTCATAGTTGCGGATATCTATCACTTCTATACCAGACCCAGGTGGTTTGGATTTCTTCATCAGGATTTTGGTACAAAATTAAATAGACTTCCCCCATCCGGCATGATATAATAATAAAACAGCATGTGGATGCATGTCTGCGTCGTGGTACAACATGACAGCAAAGGGGTGATATCATGACAGATAACGAATTATTGTTATCAATATCAGACATGATGGATAAAAAGTTTCAATCTGAATTACAACCGATAAAGAATGATTTACAAGAGATGAAGGGCAGGCTGCAGAATGTAGAAGTCGAAGTACAGGAAGTGAAGGACAGGCTGCAGAATGTAGAAGCCGAAGTACAGGAAGTGAAAGGCAGGCTGCAGAATGTGGAGGCCGAAGTACAGGAAGTGAGAACCGAAGTACAGAATGTAAAGGATCGGCTGCAGAGTGTGGAAACTGGTCTGCAAACTGTGGAGAGCAAAGTACATCAGATGAGTTTGTTTCAGGAGAACGTGATTACGCCGCGGTTGTGTACCATTGAGTCATGTTACACGGATACATATAATCGTTATAGGAGCTATGTCGACAAGATGGATGGGGTTTTCGTTGATGTTGAACTGCTTAAGAGTGTAGTGTCAGATCATACCAGGAAGCTCCAGAAGCTGGCGTAATCTTATAATTATGAATTCAGGATCAGTGCAAAGCCTAAGGGTTTACAGGGGGCTTTGCACTGATTTCTTACTGTGTCCCAAAGTATGTCATATTGTATACTGTCCACAAGGAGGGAATCAATAGGGATGATGAAAGTAATACACGAATTTGCCCCGGTCTTTGACAAGGAATCGCGTGTCCTGATGCTGGGGACCATGCCGTCTCCGAAGTCGAGAGAGACGGGATTCTACTATGGACATCCCCGCAATCGTTTCTGGAAGGTAGTATCGGATGTGTGCGGGGAGGAGCTGCCGGCCACACGTGAGGATAAGATCGCATTTGCGCTTCGCAATAAGATTGCGGTATGGGATGTGTTGGCAGGATGTGAGATCGAAGGAGCGGACGACAGCAGTATCCGTAATCCGGTGCCTAATGATATGAGCCGGATATTGAAATATGCGGATATTCAGGCTATCTTTACGACCGGGACGAAGGCGGCGCAGTTATACAGGCGATACTGCTATCCAAAGACCGGGATGGAGGCGGTTGCGCTGCCGTCCACGAGTCCGGCGAACTGCCGGGTGACTTATGAAGAACTTTACCGGGCTTATTCTGGAATCTGCCGGTATCTTCTGTGAAAGCCGCTGCCCGTCCATTAGTTTTCTCTGGAACTTTTGCATGACAGCGTCCGGGGAATTGAAAGAAACAGAAAGGAATGTATGGACTATGGAGAATCTTATATTCAGCCTGAATGCGACGGTCCCGGTATTTCTGATGATGGTTCTGGGATTTGTGTTACATGAGATCGGCTGGATGGATGATGAATTTGCGTCGAAGCTGAATCGATTTGTATTCAAAGTGCCGCTGCCAGTCCTGCTGTTCGGGGATTTGGCAACGGTAGATTTTGACGAAGTATGGAATATGAAGTTTGTGATGTTCTGTTTTGGGGCTACCGTAATCAGCATTGCGATATCAACGGGGATATCATTTGTGTGGAAGGACCGGTCGCTGAGAGGTGAGTTTATCCAGGCGTCTTACCGGAGCAGCGCGGCGATTCTTGGGATCGCATTTATCCAGAATATCTACGGGACTGCGGGCATGGCGCCGCTCATGATCATCGGAAGCGTTCCTCTCTATAATGTTATCGCGGTATTGGTTCTTACACTTTTCAGGCCGGGGCAGAACGGCCTTAACAAAGAAGTGGTAAAGAGGACCTTAAAGGGAGTCGCGACCAATCCGATTATTCTTGGAATCGCAGCCGGGCTTTGCTGGTCTTTGCTTCGGCTTCCTATGCCTGCGATCCCTGGCAGGCTTGTGTCAGAAGTCGCCGGGGTGACGACTCCGCTGGGGCTGATGGCGATGGGGGCGGTATTTGACATTCACAAAGCATTTGCCAGGTTTAAGCCTGCGGCGACGGCGGCATTCATCAAGTTGGCAGGTTTCTGTGCGCTTTTTCTTCCAGCGGCAGTACGGCTGGGATTTCGTCAGGAAGAGCTGGTGGCGATACTGGTGATGCTGGGCTCGGCAACTACAGTGACTTGTTTTGTGATGGCGAAGAATATGGGGCATGACGGAACATTGTCTTCCAGCGTGGTGATGCTGACGACCTTATTCAGTGCATTTACATTGACGGGGTGGCTTTATGTATTGAGAAGTCTGGGACTCATATAGGGACGGTAGGCTCCTGAGGTTTTGGTTTCCTGCCGGGCTGCGGGAACAGGCAGTCCGGCAGGCTGTCATCCGACTCGTTTTCCCAAAGCCCATGATGGCAGCGGCTATCTCAGGCAATACGGTCCGGACAGTATTTCGCGGGCAACATAGAGAGTGCGGTCCGGATGGGTTTTAAGAGTCCATTTGACTAATGTTATCTGAAAATGTTCGATCTCCAGGCAGGTTATACATCTTGGATGCACGCAGCTTCCACAGTTGCAGTAAGAAAGGGATTCATCCAGCATAGGACGGTGAGTGTGCCCGGTGATCAGGATGCAGTCATTTTTCTTCGCCCAGTCGGTCAGGATATGTTCCACATTCTTTTTCTTGGTATTATTTTTCGCTGCACTGGTGGGATCCAGGAAACCGGCTGACTCCAGGGGCTTCCAGATATATCTGACCAGGAAACGCGATGTGCGCCACAGAACGCTGTTGAGGAAATCTGCCTGATGGCCGTGGGTCAGGTAGATATCCCGGGTCCAGTATGTGCTCTTTAAGACCACGCCGGGATAAAAGGTGATGCCCGGAAACAGTTCTTCTTTCTGACAGGTACTGCAGGGATAGGCGGCACAGCATTTGCCGGCAAAGGTTTTCCTGCGTTTGACGATATCATGGTTTCCGTACAGCAAGATCAGCCGGCCTTTTTGATAAAAGCGCGACAGCAGCCAGAAGGAATTGTTGTGGATGGATTTGATTGTGTCAAAGGAACGGTTTTCCCACAGTTCATCTCCGTCGCCCAGTTCGATATAGGTGTATCCGCAATGGTAATAATGCTGCAGAGCAGCAAAGTACAGATTCTGGTTTTTTAAAAAGTTATCATTGTGTGTTCCGCAGCCTCTGTGACAGTCACTGAACAGGACATAGCGGGAGGACGGGTCAAGAGGGAAGGCGGGAGCGTGCGCGAAAGCGGCATCTAAGCGTCTGTCAGCGGACATGTTTCATCCCCCTTTTTCTTCGTTTATGCCAAAGGGAGCTGCGCCGTCCGTTAAAGTCTGCCTTTCTGAAATGTCCTTTCCGTCGGAAAGCCCGTATACGTATCATACGGCGGAATGCGAATGGCAGGTATTCGTAGAGGTACAGCAGTTTATCCACCGTAAGGCAATAATGCCTGGTCATGTGGAGATAGAGTTTAAGAAAGATCCGGTTCTTCCACTGGGAGTAGGCGGCGCGCAGGGAATGAGAGCTGCGGGGCTGCCTGGTATGGGGGCAGGAGAAATCAAAAGTGACTTCCTGGTTACAGATGCAGATCTCTTTGGGTGAATAACCGCAGTCGATCAGCCCTTTTACGAATGCAAGCTGCATCTCACAGGAGGGGAAGGTTACAGATGCTTTCATGAGCAGGTCCTCAGGTTCGCTGTACCGCCCCATACGAAATCCGGTCAGCCACCAGTGCTGCCTGGCAATGCGGCAGAGCAAAGAAGAGTCATGATATAAGGTGTATTCAAAAAATGGAAGATCGTCGTCCGGGACGGTGTGGAACAGGGTAGATGTCCGCTGGTTCCTTGGAATCAGGGAATCTGCCTTATAGATTCCGATTTCGGCACCGGTGTTGATGCCGTACTGTCCTTTCCAGAGTTCGATCATCCAGGTACAGCCCTCATAGTCGAAGTAAATGGGTTCACAGTCAATTACCATGCCAAACAGAGCGGCATGGCTGTCGTAGAGCCTGCAGTACCCAAATTCCCGCTGCCAGGCATCGCTGCAGGAGGTAAAGATATCCTGTGATAAGAGATACTCAAATCCCAGCGGGCGTATCAGTTCATTTAAGCGGCAGAGCTTTTCGGGGATGGTCATACAGCAGAGCTTCTTGCAGATTGACCTTTTGCGCCATGCCATCAGCAGCGCGCATAAGATCAACAGCGCCAGGATACATGGAAAAATAATATACATAATGATCGTCCTTCTGTCATAATTTAGTAGTTACTGCATTGTATGCTAAAAGTCAGGCAAAAGTGAGATTGTCAGCAGTGAGAAAATTGTGTATAATAAAAGAAGTACATGTCAAAATAATAAAGAAAGAGGAAAAGAAAAATGGGAAGTATATTTGACATTTTAGGACCGGTTATGGTAGGACCCTCCAGTTCCCATACAGCGGGGGCGGCACGGATCGGAATGATTGCCAGGCAACTCTTTGGGAGACAGCCGGACAAAGTGGCGGTATATCTGCATGGGTCATTTGCAGCTACGGGAAAGGGCCATGGGACGGATAAGGCATTGATCGCAGGGCTTCTTGGAATGAAGCCCGATGATATGCGGATTCCGGACAGCTTTGAGATCGCAAAAGAAGAAGGGATGGAATTTACGATTGAGCCAAGAGATATCAAAGAGGCACATCCCAATACGGCGCAGATCATTATGGAGGCCGAAGGTGTGAATACCATGAAGATTCAGGCCTGCTCCATCGGAGGCGGGAGGATCAAAGTCCGTAAACTGGATGGGATCGACGTGAATTTCAGCGGAGAGAGCAATACGCTGATCATTCGTAATGTGGACGAGCCGGGAAGGATCAAAGAAGTAGCGGCGGCACTTAGTGATGCACAGATCAATATCGCTACGATGCAGGTATTCCGTGATAAGCGGGGCGGTTATGCGGTTATGGTGGTCGAGACTGACCAGATCGTGCCCCGGGAGGCTATGGAAGCGTTAGAGAGCAAGAAGGGGATTATCAGGGTGAAGTTTTTGATGGCGAACTAGCTTATTCACATTTTGCCGGAATACGGGACCGATACCGGTACTTTATGCGTTTGGTTTCCGGCCGGGCAAAATACGAGTATCAAAGAAAGGATATAGGATATATGTCATATCAATCAATGGAAGAAGCACGGATGAGGTGTGAGAGAGAAGGAATTGAATTCTGGAAGGCAGTTCAGCTTGAGGATGCCCAGGAGCGCGGTGTTACAGAGGAGGATTCCTGGGAAGAGATGAAGCATATGTGGAAGGCGATGCAGGATGGTCTGGATGCTTATGATCCGGAGATGATGTCCAGAAGCCGTCTGGTCGGAAAAGAGGGCGGGCTTGTGGATGCCTACCGTGAAGCAGGAGATACGCTGTGCGGAGATTTCATGGCGAAAGTGATGTCCAATGCACTTAAGATGGGGTGCAACAATGCCTGTATGAAAAGGATTGTTGCAGCGCCCACGGCAGGTGCCTGCGGTGTGATGCCCGCGGTTCTTGTTACTTATTACAGAGAGTACGATGTTCCGGAAGAGAAGATGATCGAGGCTATGTATGTGGCGGCGGGAGTTGGACAGATTATTGCGAACCGGGCATATCTTGCCGGGGCTTCCGGCGGGTGTCAGGCAGAGATTGGTTCTGGTTCTGGGATGACGGCATCGGCGATCTGCCATGTAAAAGGCGGAAGCATTGCACAGATTGAAGATGCCTGCGCGATGGCCCTTAAGAATCTGATGGGGCTGGTGTGTGATCCGGTGGGCGGCCTGGTGGAAGTACCGTGCGTAAAGAGGAATGTAGGCGGAGCATTTAATGCGGTCGCAGCGGCAGATATGGCGCTTGCGGGAATTAAGAGCCAGATTCCTGTGGACCAGGTTATTGACGCGATGAAAGAAGTCGGTGATAAGATGGATGCAAGCCTTCGTGAGACTGGAATCGGCGGCGTGGCCGGAAGTCCGAGGGCAGCAGAGGTAGTGGCGCGGATGAATACCTAAACAGGCAGAGGGTTGTATAAGAAACTGCAGGATTTGAACATATCAGAAAGAGAGTATAACCATATGACATTAGATGCGATCCGGACAGAGATTGATAAGATCGACGGTAAGATGAAAGAGTTATTTATAAAACGGATGGACTGTGCGAAACATGTGGCAAAAGTAAAGGCCCAGACGGGAGGGGACGTGTATGTGCCCAAACGGGAGCAGGAGATCATTGAGCTGCGGTCTTCGGACATTGACGCAAAGATCCGGGAAGAATATATAGCATTTCAGAGGCATCTCATGAGTGTCTGCAGAAGATATGAATATGGGCTCTTAGATGATATGCAGGAGCAGGTCGTATCAGAAGCCCTTGAAGAGGCCGGAATTTCGGCGGATGAAGAACATCGCAGGATTAAGATCAGCTTCTTATGCGGTTACGGGAAGAGTGACCTTGGTCTCTTTGTCAATATGGCGAATCTGAACCGCATCGGAATCTGCGGGTTGGACCTTAAGCTTAGGGACGGGAAGCAGGAGGTTGCGATGACGCTGGATGGAGATATACATAGTGCCGGAATCCGGCGTCTGCTCTGCCAGATAGGAAAGGAGGCAGAGGGCTTTCGAATCGTCGGGTTATATTAGCTGCATTATACCAGGTGTGCGATCTTGTCCGTGATCATAACGAATGGCTTACGGGACAGGATCCACACAACCGCGATACAGAACAGCAGCAGCAATATGCTTTCTGCATTGCTTCGTACCGATCCCAGAACCGATGAGCCGTATTTCAGACAGCTATAGATCAGTCCGTGAAAGATATAGACGGCCATTGTCCGTTCACCCAGATAAGAATAAGATTTCTTCTCCGTTGGAAGTACCAGCATAAACAGGTAGATCAGCAAAAATGATATCGCATAACACACGATACGAACCAGAACTCCTTCTATGGGTGCCAGTCCAAGTTCGGCGTAGGAGTACCGTCCATAGAAAACCTTTACATCCAGCTTATGGTGATATTGGTCCGTGAATAAAAAGAGCGCCATACTGCCCATGACTCCAAGTGCACCCAGGTATCCCCGGCGGTTCCGGAACCTGGTAAGCCGTGTACTGTCAAACTCCATCCCCGCCAGAAAAAACGGAAAGAAGAAGATAATTCTTGGAATCGAGAGGAAATTACCGATACCGATCATTCCGATCCCTAACCCTGCGGCAAGGGAAATCAACAGATGATGCGGAATCATTTTTACCATTGGCGCCGTAACCCTCCAAACGCACAGTGCCATCAGATACCACAGGGTGAATTTGGGTCTGGTAAAATATAATTCAGTATCCTTATCAAGGACAAATGTATACAATAGATAATAGATCACCTCGTATACAAAATATGGTATCACCAGCCCGCTTACCAGCTTTTTGGCGGAAGGCACTTTTTTCGAGAAATAACCCGATATGAAGATAAAAGCCGGCATATGGAATGCCACGATTCCCCATTTTAATTCGTATAAGAATGGATTCTGGTCATAACACGGTTCGATAAAGTGACCGATAACGACCAGAACGATTAACAACACTTTATAATTATCAAAAAGATATTCTCTTTGTTTCTTTTCCATATTCATCACCATCGAATATTGTAATTCGATAAGCCTTGCAAATCAATTCACAAATCAGAGAAAAACATGCCCAATTTATATAAATTTATGAGCATTTACACGAATTTATTACATATTTTCTTCTTTTTCCGTAGTCTCTCTTCTGAAAAGTATCGGCGGGATCACCTTATGAACAGGAGCCTTAAGCGGTGTGGGATGTCTTAGATACAGGAGAGATGTAGGGAAAAGGATTGACTTGTAGGATAGGCAAAGAGAAGGTATAATGATTGTATAGTGTAAAAATGCAGGGGAGCCTTACAATAAACGGCTGCTGTGTATGAAGATAAATGATAGAAGATGATGCGTTTTATGAGGAGAGATATTTTAGTTTCCGTTTCAGAACGGTAACGATAGAATTGGAGTTAGAAAATGGGGATTGGGAACAGGGCAGCAAGAACGCTGTTATACGAAGAAGTAGTAAAAGATTTGTATCAAATGATTGATGAGGAGCATCTGAAGCCCGGTGACAAGATGCCGCCTGAGCGGGAACTGATGGAGCAGCTCGATGTCAGCAGGAACGTGCTCAGGGAAGCGTTCCGCGTATTAGAGAGCAGGGGAGTGATCGTCTCGCATCAGGGGAAGGGAAGGTTCTTAAGAAAACAGCTGCAGTTAAGTGAAAGTACGGACAGCCTCAGTAAGAATCTGGAGCGCTGTTCCCTGATAGAGGCTTATGAGGTCAGGCAGGTCCTTGAGGTGAAAGGGGTAGAGCTGATCATCCGCAATGCGGCAGAGAAAGATATTGATGACTTAGAGGATGCATATACAGCACTTGAAAAGCGGTTTCGGGAGACCGGAAGAACAGAAGGAGAATTCAAACTGCATAAATTATATGCAGCAAAGACCGGCAGTATATTTATGACACAGACGTTAGAGATTGTGTTAAATGCAATATTTGATATGATGTATGGAAAGTTTTCTGATATTTTGGAAGCAGTTTCCGGTGAAGAGGAGCTTAAGTCCCACTTGATGATCATTCAGGCCATTCGCAAGAGGGATGAAGAAAGCGCCGGAAAATTGATGTATGAACATCTTCAGGCTTCTATTGATTGTCTAAAGTAGACAAAATAAATCTCAGCACGATCAAGAGGATATGGATATAATGGACAAAAAATGCCGTAGAATTTGTATCTAACAGTTGAAGTTGCCAAAACATATTGACGGATAGGAAAGCGTAGTTTATAAATAACTTAGAGACTAAGTGACTAAGTAGTCAAGTTGGAAGACAGAAAGGAAGTTGAAGATGGGAATTGCAGAAGAAAGCCTGGCGCTTCATTACGAAAAAAATAGAAAGAAAAAGGAGAGGAAAATCATGGCAACAAATATCAGAGGAAGAAATTATTTAAAACTTTTAGATTATTCACCGAAGGAGATCCGATATCTTCTTGATCTTGCGAAGAATTTCAAGAATATGAAGCGTGCAGGTGTTCCGCATAAATATCTTGAAGGGAAAAATATCGTATTATTATTTGAAAAGACATCCACGAGGACACGCTGCTCTTTTGAAGTGGCCGGCATGGATCTTGGGATGGGGGTTACCTATCTTGACCCGGGCAGCAGCCAGATGGGCAAGAAAGAGAGTATTGCGGATACTGCAAGGGTGCTTGGCCGGATGTATGACGGAATTGAGTACAGAGGTTTCAGCCAGGAACTGGTAGAACAGCTTGCAGAGTATGCAGGGGTTCCGGTGTGGAACGGGCTTACCGACCAGTTCCATCCGACGCAGATGCTTGCTGATCTCCTGACCATTGAGGAAAACTTTGGAAGATTAAAGGGTTTGAATTTCACATATTTCGGCGATGCAAGGAATAATATGGGGAATTCCCTGATGATTGCGTGCGCAAAGATGGGGCTTAACTTTACGGCGTGCGCTCCGAAAGAACTGTTCCCGGAGGAATCACTGGTGCAGACCGCAAGAGAAATTGCCAAAGAAAGCGGATGTGAGGTACGTCTGACGGAAGATGTAGAAGAAGGCGCGAAGGATGCAGATGTGATCTATACGGATATCTGGGTGTCGATGGGTGAACCGGACGAGGTATGGGAGACAAGGATCAACCTGCTCAAGAAATACCAGGTGAATTCCGGCGTGATGAAACTTGCGAAGGATACAGCGATATTTATGCATTGTCTGCCGTCTTTCCATGATACGAATACGGTGATCGGCGCGCAGATTGCGGAGAAATTCGGTATCTGCGAAATGGAAGTTACCAATGAAGTATTCGAATCGAAACAGTCGGTTGTATTTGATGAAGCGGAAAACCGTATGCATACGATCAAGGCAGCCGTATATGCAACATTGTGTTAAAGGGAAAGGAGAAGATCAATATGTCATTTGAAATGCCCAGATATCATCATCCGGATTTTACGGAAGACAGATTCGTAAACGCACCGGATGCAATATATGAAGTATCGGAAAAGGACGGCGTAGCGCCGGATAACTATCACAGCACATCTATGTATCCGGAGTATTTTAAGATCAACGGAGAGTGGAAACTGGCAGAGGAAAGCCGAATGGATTCCTGTGTAGTCCTTTGTGATGACGGACATCTTGCGGTTGTAGAGGCGAGGAACCTTAAGCAGGGCGACAAGGTTATCCTTGGCAGGACCGAGAAGTGTGAGGATGGGATCTACATGCACTGTCATGGCTTTGAGGATAACAGCGAGGGGATAGACGACCAGTTTGTATTTCGTCAGGGAAGAAGTCGTGAGACATCCTATGCCCGTGATTATGACAAATTATTCGAATTGCTGAGATATGAAAAAGAGCATGGCGGGAAAGTAGTGTGGGTCATGGGACCTGCATTTGCCTTTGATGCGGATGCAAGAGCGGCAATGTCAGCGTTGTTTGACAATGGTTACGGGCAGGCATTGCTGGCCGGGAATGCGCTGGCGACCCATGATTTGGAAGGTGCGCTTCTTCACACCGCGCTGGGGCAGGATATTTATACCCAGAAATCCCAGCCGAATGGGCACTACAATCATCTTGACGTGTGCAACAAGGTCAGAAGGAGCGGTTCCATCCCACAGTTTGTGAAAGATTATGACCTGAACGACGGAATCATCTGCAGCTGCGTGAGAAATAATATTCCGATCGTACTGGCAGGATCGATCCGTGACGACGGGCCGCTGCCGGAAGTGATCGGGGATGTGTACAAAGCGGCAGACACAATGCGTGAACAGGTACGGGGGGCGACAACGGTGATCTGTCTTGCGACTATGCTCCATACCATCGCAACAGGAAATATGACGCCGTCCTTCAGGGTTCTTGAGGACGGAACCGTCCGCCCGGTATATCTGTATACGGTTGATGCGGACGAGTTCGTGGTAAATAAACTGTTGGACAGGGGCAGCTTAAGTGCGACGACCATCGTAACGAATGTACAGGATTTCATTACACTCGTTGCAAAGGGGCTTGGAGTAATTCAGTAAACCTGACGTGGCAAGAACCCTAGTATAACCCACACTAATTAACCGTACGTTTCACTTGTCTAAATTTCCCCCTGCTGCGTTGTCGTCAATCGGCGTAGC
>ERZ808044.150-NODE-150-length-96912-cov-12.311767_pt1 | contig 96912 bp, 88 predicted proteins | sample MGYA00380195_ERZ808044 | MGnify/ENA primary metagenome ERZ808044 (study PRJEB31490, sample SAMN06133423) | mouse gut metagenome | isolation source: Z7_2 | host: mice | place: China: Chengdu | collected 2015-05 ...
TTGTGTAATATTGGAAACGGCTGTTATTGGCATAGTGTCCATGATATATGCAACTGTCGGTTAGTGATATTGTAATGGAGCGAGACCAACACATTTATTGACTAACACCAAAGAATTAAATATGTATCAAAAATGGAGAATATCATAAAAAAGCTTATATTGTTATTATTAGATGAGATATTTATTTAAGTGATAAGGTCTTGTGAAATTAGAGTTTTAAGAGAAAAAGGAGCGAGATATGTTTCAAGTATATATATGGGGAGCGGGATTTTATGCACAACAGATATTGGATGAAATAGATACATCAAAGGTAACTGTACAAGGTTTTATTGATTCGGATGAAAAAAAGAAAGGGAATCAACTCTTTTATCCCATACCGGTGATTTCGCCATCGGATATACTTGGAAAAAATTTTGATTATGTAATTATATCGGTAAAAAATTATGAACCTATTATAAATGCATGTAGAGAAATCGGGATTGTATCTGAGAAAATAATTGTTTATTGGGAGGAAGAAGCGGAAAATCATATTTTTATAAAGCGTTCAGAACAAGTTGCAAAATTAATTCAAGAAAAACAGATATATAAATATCGTTTAGACAGTGCTCCATATGAATGGAATATTAAAAGATCACCTAAGATTTATGCAGGTGCAGAACTGCTAAAAAGGATAGCTAAAAACCGCAGCAGTTTATGTCGATTTGGCGATGGGGAGTTTGAAATAATTCGTGGAAAAGAACGACCATGGTTCCAGAATTCAGATGAGATATTGGGAAAGAGACTCGAAGAAATATTGTTGTCAAATGACGAGTCAATTAATATAGCCATCGCGCAGAATTTTCATGGTTTTGAAAAATACAAAGAAAAAGCAGCAGATGGTATTCGGGCATATATGTTTGGAAGTACAAGAGATTATATCCTTAAATTAGTCGGTGAAGATCGAGTTTACTATGACGCATATGTCACCAGACCTTATATTATATATAAAGATAAAAAGAATGCAAATGAAATATTTCCTTTATTTAAAGCTTTATGGAAAGACAGGGAAGTATTGGTTGTTGAAGGTGAATACTCAAGGATTGGTATTGGGAATGATTTGCTAAGTTGTGCCAGTTCTGTTGTACGGATATTATGCCCCTCTAAAAATGCTTGGAATAAGTATGATTCCATATTTAAAGCGGTATCTGAAAAGGTATCAAAAGAAACATTAATCTGTATTTCTTTAGGTCCTGCAGCAACTGTTCTCGCTTATGATTTGGCAAGAAAAGGGTATCAGGCACTTGATATAGGGCAGTTAGATAATGAATATGAATGGTATTTACGGGGAGTTAATGAGCGTGTAAAAATCCAGGGAAAGATGGTTGCGGAGTTATCGAATGAACAAACATTGGAGTTATCTGACGATGGGGACTATCAATCTCAAATTATAGATAGAATCACTTAAAAAGGATTATCATGAAAAAAGTATATTTTTTTGGTACAGGTTACTGTGCAGAACTTTTCGCAGGCAGAGCAATAAGTTCATTGGAAATATTAGGAAATTTTTGTGTTAAGGGATTTTTAGATAATAATGCAAGCAAAGTAGGAACAATATTTGAAGGATACAAAGTGTATAGACCTGATATACTACGTACATCATCGTGTGATCTAGTTTTGCTTTTTTTGTTTGAGGAAAGTAATTATGAAGTGGTATATAAGCAATTAAAGGAGATTATATCACCTGAATTAATTCAACCGTATTATTTCCCTTTAAAAGTATTAGTCCAGAAAAGATATCAGAACACTAGTGATATTGAAATAAAACAAACTTTAAATTATATTTCTAAAAATAAGATTTCCGTTTTTAATCAGTTTATTAAAGCAAGTTATACTTATGATGAAGTGAAATGGGATCGACATGTTAATTTACCATATATAGATTTTACAACTATTGAAGGAAAGGATGTGCCAATGTATTTCCCTTCAGATTATGGATTTTTCAAAAAGGGAGATAAAATGTATGTTGAAAATGTAATGTGGGAACAAAGTCTGGGTTCTCCCCATTTATATGTAAAAAAAGACCATGATGTAAAAGACGGAGATTGTATTATTGATGCAGGTGTATGTGAGGGTAATTTTGCATTAAAGTATATAGATATTGCTTCTCATATATATCTTTTTGAAATGGATCCAATATGGAAAATTCCACTAAAGTATACATTTAGAAATTATGAAAAAAAAATAACGTTTATTGATAAAGCGATTTCTAATAAGACATCTAAGACTACGTGTCGGATAGATGATATTATATCAAATCATAAAATTGATTTTATTAAAATGGACATCGAAGGCGCGGAACTACTAGCTGTTCAAGGAGCAAATGATACGTTTTGTAAGAATGATTTACGGGCATCTATTTGCTGTTACCATAGACATGGTGATGAAGGAAAAATTCGGTTACAGTTGGAAGAATACGGATATAGTACATCGGTGTCAGAAGGGTATATGCTTTTTTTGTATTCTGATGATACGTGGAAAATGGGAGATTTAAGGCGAGGAATTGTTTATTGTGATAGAGAAAAATAGATTGTAATATATTCCCTATTCACATGATGCGAGGTGAGATATGAGAAGAACCGGTATTTTTTGTTTATTTACACCTTCAGGAGAAATGGACTCAACTATAATTCACTCCATAAAGTCAATGTATGAAATTACTGATTACTTCATCATTGTAGTGAACGGAAGTATTAACAGTATAGACAAACTAAGGAATTATGCAGATGAGATTGTGATAAGGGAAAATATCGGATTTGATATTGGGGCGTACAAAGAAATAATTTTATCTCCAAAGTATATCGATAAAATAAAAGAAGTTGACGAGTTGATTTTGTGTAACAGTAGTTTTTATGGTCCGTTTATTGCTTTCCGAGAAATTTTCGAAAAGATGGAGGGCAGCGTCTGCGATTTTTGGGGTATTTCCAGTTCGGAGACGGACATTTCACAGCATATTCAATCTTATTTTTATGTGTTCCGTCGCAGCGTTCTTGAAGGGAAAGAGTTATTTCGGTATCTCAGGGAGAAAGTTAATCCAGAAAGATTAGACTACTTCGACGCTTGCAGCATTTTTGAGAATGGGCTTTTTCATACACTTAAGAAAGCAGGATACTGGTTTGACGCTTATAAGAGAAGCATTGACTGCGACATCTATCAGAATCCATATGGCAGTGTGAAACTGGACGGACTTCCGGTATTGAAAAAAAAGATCTTTTCAAAAGAGTTTTATCAGAAGAAGCGGATTGTCAACGCACTTTCTTATGTAAAAGAAATCTACGGGTTTGATATAGAACCGATCTTAGATCATGCCCGCCGGGTTTATGGGATAGAGTTGACAAGCAGGGAAATAGAAGCAGCGAGAGCAGGAGACAAAGATATCCCGGAAAAAGATTTGATCCGTGATCCGGAAGCTGTTGGCAGGGAAGAAATCGAGCGGTTTATTACGGCAAATCAGAATGTATATATCTATGGCAATGGCGTGATGGCAAAAATTGTATATAGCAGCTTCTTTTTTTATGAAAATAATTCTAGATTGAAAGGCTTTGTGGTGTCGGATCATCAGATGATTCCTGCAGAAAGCTTTAAAGGGTATCCCATATATCGATATTCAGAGGTAAAGGCCAGACCCGATATTGCATTTTTAGTGGCGTTGAATAAGTGTAATACCAGAGAGGTCTTCCCGCAGTTGTCCAAAGAAAAAAATGTAATGTTTCTGTGGAGGTGTTAGATGTCAGATTTGGTTTCTGTTATTATGCCGGTTTCGGGTAAAGAGTATTTTGAAGAAGCTCTTGAGAGTATCTGTAGTCAGACATATCGGAATTTGGAGATTATTATTATAGATTCGTCTGATGACCGGGGAGAAATAAAGGAAGTGCTTTCCATGGTCCGGGATGAAAGGATTCGTTATTTTTATCAGAAAAAAAGTGGCGTTGCGAATGCGTTGAATCTTGGCATTGCTAAAGCGAAGGGACAATATATTGCTCGGATGGATGCGGATGATGTGGCATTTCCGGAGCGGATCATGCGGCAGGTAGAATACCTGGAACTCCATCAAGAGATTGACGCGGCGGCTTCGTCTTATATACATATTGACAGAAAGGGAGATTACATAAAGAAAGAAGATCGACCATTTTCATATGAAGAAATAAAGTATGAACTGTTATTTGATAATCCAATCTGCCATCCGACCATAATATTCAGAAGGTCAGTATTTGATGAGGGATGGTCATACCGCAATGTTTTTGCCGAGGATTATGATATGTGGACGCGATTGGCTATTCGTAAGAATTTATCCGTTATGCCGGATGTACTTTTGAAGTACAGAGTGCATGAAGATAACTTAAGTAATGTTAATGTATTAAAAGTGAATGATTCAGATATCAACAGTGCGTGTATCTATGTAGATGCTTTATTGGGAATCCATATCCAAGAGGATCAGAAATGGCTGTTGACCAAAACATATCATTTATCGCAGATAACGGCCGATGAAGTTGGAGACTGCGAAGAATTTCTAATTGCCCAATATGAATTCTTGTACAGGATAAAAGAGAAGGCGGAACAGTTAGAAGATTGCTGCAAAAATATATTGGATAGAATTATTTTACGGAGATGGAAAAATATTATCAACATGTCTAATATCATAGATCCGCCTAGAAAATTATATGAATTCCCATTAGGAAGAGAGGAGAGTGATATCTACAAGAATAATCTAAAAAGGGTAATTATAGATAATTACATGTGGATCAAAAAGACACAGGCAGGAAAAGTGAAGTTCTTTTTATATGGATTTGGAGAAAGGGGCCACAGGACTTTAAGACGGTACCAGGAATTGCACAAAAAAGTGCTAAGTAACTGGGAACTGCTTGGAATTATTGATAAAGCAAAAAAGCCATATTCCATGGGAGAACGGATATGTAGGACATGTGATAAAACGGAGCTGATACAGCAGGAATATGATTATATCCTGGTATCGGCGTTTAAATATTATAAGGAAATCAGGAATGAATTGCTTGAGTTAAAGATACCGGGCAAAAAAATCTTAAGGGATAATATCATTTTCTTCTTTTGGACGGAGATCTTATGAACAAATTGAAATAAAAGGAGACAAGCAGAATGATCATTACGAAAACCCCGTTCCGCATCAGTTTCTGTGGCGGCGGAAGTGATATATCAGATTTTTACAGGGAATACGGCGGATGTGTATTGAGTACGACGATTAACCGTTACATGTATTTGACTATTCATCCGTATTTTGACGAGAATAGGACCGCGCTGAAATATTCACAGAATGAGATCGTAGATGACATTAATGATATCCGGCATTCAATTTTCCACTGTGTACTGAATGAGCAGCATATCAGTGGGGTGGAGATCGGCAGTACGGCAGATATACCAAGCGGAACAGGCCTTGGCTCTTCTAGTTCATTTACGGTAGGCCTGCTTCATACGCTGGCTTGTTATAAGGGGAAGTACATATCCAAAGGAAAACTTGCGGAAGAAGCCTGTAAGGTAGAGATTGAGAAGTTAGGGGCGCCGATAGGGAAACAGGATCAATATGCGGCTGCTTTTGGCGGCTTGAATTTTATTATGTTCCATAAGGATGATAGCGTATCTGTAGAGCCGGTTATTACAAGTGGAAAAACATTGAAAAAGTTACAGGAGAATCTTGTAATGTTCTATACCGGAATCACCCATGATGCGAATAGGATTCTGTCAGAGCAGAAGCAGAACATTTCACAGGCTGATAAAACGGGAAATTTAATTTGTATGTGTGAATTGGCCAAGATCATGAAGCAGTCTTTAGAAGAGAACCAGATAGACGATATCGGATCCATTCTGGATGAGGGATGGAGAAAAAAACGTGAACTTGCCGGGAATATTTCCAGTTCTAAGATTGATGAGCTGTATGACTGTGCAAGAAGGAACGGGGCGTCCGGAGGGAAGCTTCTGGGAGCTGGAGGAGGAGGTTTCTTGCTATTCTACTGTCCGAAAGAAAGGCAGGCTCTTCTTCGGGAGAAGCTGCGGTTAAGGCCGTTCCCATTCCAGTTTGAACATGATGGCAGCTCGGTGGTTTATATCGGAGATAAATATTGGGAGGATGTAAGGTGAAAGCATTAGTTGTCGGCGGCGCGGGATTTATAGGAAGCCATTTGTGCGATGCTTTATTAGAAGAAAGGAATCGTGTTGTTTGTGTAGATAATTTTTCATTGGGAGCCAGGATGAATATCAGGCACTTAGAAGAGAACAGTGAATTTAAAATTTATGATACGGATGCTTCCGAGTTGTCTGAATTGGAAAACGTATTCATGGAGGAAAGACCAGACTATGTTTTTCATCTTGCGGCAAATTCTGACATTCAGGCCAGCAGCTCGAGACCGGAAGTAGAGTATAGGAACACATATACGACGACTTTTCAGATTCTTTCGTGTATGAAGAGACATGAGGTAAAAAGACTGTTTTTTGCTTCTACTTCTGCAGTATATGGAGATAAAAGGGATGTGCTTTTGGATGAGAATACGCCGGGATTATCGCCGATCTCATACTATGGCGCGGCGAAATTAGGAAGCGAGGCTCTGATTAGTGCATTCTCTTATATGAATGATATGAAGGCGTTGGTATTTCGTTTCCCAAACGTCATCGGCCCAAGGCTTACACATGGAGTTATTTTTGACTTTATCAATAAGTTAAGGAAAGACCCGGAACACCTGGAAATTCTGGGGAACGGGCGACAGACCAAGCCTTATATCTATGTAATTGATTTGGTCAATGCCATTATGAGATTCAAGAATACGGAGCGGAGAGGGGTTACACTGTACAATGTAGGCGCAGAGGGTTCAACCAGTGTAACACAGATTGCGGATATTGTCTGTAAAGAGATGGGATTAGAACATGTGAAATACAGCTACACAGGAGGAGAGGGCGGATGGAAGGGAGATGTGCCGAGATTCAGATATTGCACAGATAAAATCCATGCCGCGGGATGGAGCGCGAAGCTTACCTCGGATGAGGCCGTACGGCTGACAGTTCAGAGTAACATTTAAAGGGACAATCCAAAGTAAAGATATGAAAGCAGTGGTAAGATGAAGAATCACTACATAGCGGTCATACAGGCAGGCGGCAAGGGCACGCGGATGCGGGAATTAACGAATGACCGGTTTCCCAAACCTATGCTTATGCTGAACGGCAAACCAATGATTCAATGGCAGATTGAGAATATAGCGCGGTTTGGAATCAGAGAATTTGTAATCATAACAGGATACCTTGGAGAAAAGATTATAGAGTACTTTGGCGATGGGTCAAGTCTTGGAGTCAAGATTTACTATATTAGGGAAGAAAAACCGCTAGGTTCGGCAGGGGCGCTTTATTTTCTGAAAGATAAGACAGGGGTCAATGATTTTCTGTTGGTTTTTGGGGATGTCATGTTTGAGCTCGACTGGAAAAGAATGATTGAATATCACGAAAAGCATAAGGGAAAAGCCAGTGTATTGGTACATCCCAATGCACACCCTTATGATTCAGATTTATTGACGGTCGATGACAAGGGAAGGATAACAGGGATTAACCCCAAAAATCATGCAAGAGACTACTGGTACGATAACTGTGTGAACGCGGGAGTATATATCTTGTCCGGGAGAATTATGGGGATGTTCAACAGCCTCCGAAAAATGGATCTGGAAAAAGATATACTGACTGAGCTGATCGATCAGAAAGAGGTATACGGATATCATACATCAGAATATGTAAAAGACGCGGGAACGCCGGAGCGGTTTAGGCAAGCTGCTTTAGAACAGGCTGCCGGAATTTGGGAGAGGAAATGTCTTGATAGAAAACAGAAGTGTATTTTCTTGGACAGGGACGGTACGATCAACCGGTTTAAAGGGCTGATTTGTGATGAAAAGGATTTTGAACTGGAAAGTAATGCGGCGAAAGCAATACGAACGATAAATGAATCCGGTTTTCTGGCTGTTGTTGTGACGAATCAGCCTGTTGTGGCGCGTGGAATGTGCAGAATAGAAGATGTGGAACAGATTCACAGGAAGATGCAGACCTTGTTAGGAAATGATGGGGCATATCTAGATGATATTGTATTCTGCCCGCATCATCCGGATAGAGGTTTTCCTGAGGAAAATCCGGTCTATAAGATTGAATGTGATTGTAGAAAGCCAGCAGTCGGAATGATTTGCAATATGGCGGAAAGGTACAATATTGACCTTGCAGAATCTTATATGATAGGGGACAGCACGGTAGACATACAGACAGGTATAAACGCTGGAATGAAGACGATCCTGGTGCGGACAGGGCAGGCCGGAGCAGACAGAAAATACAATGTGGAGCCGCATATCATAGTGGATGATCTTGAAAAAGCGGTGGAATATATTTTTAGCAAGGATTCTCTTAGTGTAAAAAGGGATTTGTCGGAGAAGAATGGATTGGCAACTTAAAAGGATTTTAAAGTTTGGAAGGAGAAAAGGGATATGGAAGATTATAGGGAGGAGATAGGGCGTTACCTTTCCATGGAAAAAGAAGTTCTGGCTCTGCTTTCTCCGGATGAGATTAATGGGGTTATGAATGTCCTGGAAAATGCGCGTATCAATGGCAGACGGATATTTATCTGTGGAAATGGTGGGAGTGCGTCTACTGCTTCGCATCTAGAGTGTGATTTTAATAAAGGAATCAGTTATGACCAGAAGGTTAAATATGATATCGAATGTCTGAGTGATAATGTGCCAATGATGATGGCGATCGCCAATGATATAGGATATGATGAGATATTTGTTATTCCTTTAAAAAACAAGCTGAAAAAGGGAGATGTAGTAATAGGAATTTCCGGAAGCGGGAATTCTGAGAACCTTTTAAGGGCATTTCGGTATGCTAATGAATCAGGGGCGGATACAATCGCATTTACCGGATACAGCGGCGGTAAACTGAAAGAACTTGCAAAGTATAATATCCATGTGAAAGTGGATAATATGCAGATTGTGGAGGACGTGCATCTGATCTTGAACCACATGATGATGTTTATTCTTTCTGGAATGAAAGGATGTTGACGATGATTTGACTGGTAACTGATTGATGAGATGTAGATGACATTGCAAAGTAAAACATATCGCTGAACAATATGGAACGTGGGGGAGTGATTGATGGAAAAAGATAACCGTGCAGTTGTGAGTATAATTGTACCCGTTTATAATACAGCGCCTTATATAGAAAAATGTATACAAAGCATTATGGATCAGACATACGAGAATATTGAGGTTATTCTGGTGGATGACGGTTCTACGGATGGTTCAGATAAGATTTGCCAGAAATTTTCACTGAAAGAAAATAAGATAAAGTATATCCGGCAGGAAAATCTGGGAGTAGTCCAAGCGAGAAAGACGGGGGTCGATCATGCGTCGGGAGAATTTACATTATTCATAGATTCGGACGACTGGATAGAGTCAGATATGGTTGAGTGTCTGATGGGACATATCAAGGAAGCAGATATGGTTACATGCGGAGTGTATTATGAAGTTCAGGATGGAGTAGTTGCGGAATACACAGATAAATATCCGGAAGGAATTTATACATGTCAAAATATGGAATTCATACTGCATACGATGATTTATGATGCCAAGACGGGGGAATTACAACGTTTAACTCCGTGGATTTGCAATAAGCTGTACCGGACGAATATTGTCCAGGATATTTATGAAGAACTGGATACCAGGATGAAGTTTGCAGAGGACGCCGTTTTCTTTTACAAATATTTTTTACACTGCCAGTCCTTTGTTATTTTTCATAAGTGCTGCTACCACTATCGGTACAGGGGGGAGTCTGCATCGCACGGAATGAATCCCAATATCTTAAGTGATATTAATACGGCCTATTTAAGTCTGATGCGTGATTTTAAGGCTCATCCATTGAGTGAAAGTCTGACGGAGCAACTACAGCACTGGACAGTAATTATGGTACTTATGGCTCTGAATGGACAGATGGGATTCGGGGAGATCGCACATATACCGGAGTTTTTGCTTGATACGGATGGTTTAAGAGGGAAAAAGATAGTGTTATACGGTGCGGGAAAAATGGGAAAGGACTACCAACGGCAATTAACTAAGATGGGATATCGGGTAGTATTGTGGGTAGACAGCCATGCACAGGAAGACAGGAAAATAAAAGCGCCGTATGAAATTTTGAACACAGATTATGACATTATTTTAATTGCGGTGAGCAGATCCGAGTATGCAAAAGATATTATTACGACATTGTTGGATATGGGAATTGAAAAGGACAGAATGATCTGGAAACAGCCGATAAGGGTTAATTGAGACACACGAAGAAACATATGCAATAACTCTATAGATTAGGAAAACGGAGAAAGGTATAACATGAGATTCCTACTTTTTGGCACAGGAGATTATTACAACCGATACAAGATCTGGTTTGCAAAGGAAGAGGTTCTTGCTTTAATTGATAATTCTAAAGACAAGCAGGGGCAATACATAGATGGTATCCTTGTAATCCCGCCGGAGGATGTCCTTCAGTATAATCTGTATGAATATGACGCAATTGTTATCTTGAGCTTCTACGTCAAGGCTATGAAGTCACAGCTTATTCAACTGGGAGTAGAAGAGAGAAAGATTTACCATTTTTTTGATTTGCACAGCCTGATTTACCGCACTGAGCCAAAAAGAGATATCCGTTATTACGCGCATGGACGAAGAGACAGTGAACATATAAAAGAGGAATCAAGTAAGAAAGTTCTTTTACTGAGCCACGACCTTACGTTAGGAGGTCCGGCTCTGGCACTTTATCATGCGGCGCAGGTATTGATAAGAAGGGGATACAAGGTAATCTATGGGTCTATGCTGGATGGTCCTTTGCGGAAGACGCTGACAGAAGAAGGCATACCCGTAATTGTAGACGAGAATCTGATGATTGAAACGATGGATGAAGCCGGGTGGATTAGAGGGTATGCGCTTGTCATCTGTAATACGATGAATTTCCATGTATTTCTTTCTGAGAGAGACAAAAGTATTCCGGTTGCATGGTGGCTTCATGATGCATTGTTTTTCTATGATGGAGTCAGGCAGGCAGTGATGAATAAGCTTGAGACAGAGAATATGAAGGTATGGAGTGTAGGCCCTATACCTGAGAAAGCCGTAAAAACATTCCGACCAGATTTTCAAGTAGAAGACTTACTTTATGGCGTCGCTGATCAGACAGAGGAAATGAGCGGATCAGACAGATTCAATAACATTAACAATATATCCAAATTAAATATTACAGATAAAAATAGTAAGGTTGCGTTGGAAAAGCAGAGCCATAAGATACGTTTTACCACGATTGGATATATAGAACACCGGAAGGGACAGGATATTTTGCTGGAAGCAATCAGATGTCTGGAATCCGGCATCAGACAGAAAGCGGAATTCTTCTTTGTCGGGCAGAATACTTCCCTGATGGCACAGGAGATTATGAAAGCTGCAGAAAATATCCCGGAGATTATAGTAACCGGACCGGTAGGACGGGAAGAGATAGACAAGCTGTTGGATCAATCAGATATATTAGTGTGTCCATCGAGGGAAGATCCGATGCCTACGGTCGCGGCGGAGGCAATGATGCATGGAGTGCCGTGTCTGATCTCGGATACCACGGGGACGGCAAAGTATCTAAGGAATAGTGTGGATGGAATTGTGTTTCAAAGCGGAAATACAGAGCAGTTAAGGGAAATACTCTGTAAATGCATGAAAGGTTCTTATAATCTGGAGCAGATGGGAAAGAATGCCCGTCAAATATTTGAAAATCATTTTTCTATGGAAGCGTTCGAAAATCGTTTTATGAGTTTGATAGAGAAGTAGTTTCAGTGGGAAGGAGTGCCGGTATGTCAGAAAAAAGTGATCTGTTTCAAGAGTATATTGGTGAGAAAATAGCCTTATATGGATTAGGCACGGAGACGAAAAAGGCGCTCCTTTCCCTGGAGGGCAGGTTTGAGATTATTGGTTTGCTGGACAGCTTTCAGGAAGAAGGGAAGCTTTACGGGAAAGATATATTTCCCTTAAACCGAGTTTTGGAAAGAGATGTAAAGTTAATCATCGTCGTTGCCCGTCCGGGTTCCTGTAAAGCAATCGCGAAAAAGATCGGGGACATTTGTCGGGAGCATAATATCGCACTTATGGATATCAGGGGAAAAGATCTCCTGGAAATAAAACGAATTACTTATGATTTCACAGGTATCGGCGAAGGCACGAAAGAAGAGCTTTACCGGAAGATTGCACAGGCGGAAGTGATAAGTTTCGACCTCTTTGATACGCTTGTCATACGTGAAGTACTTTCTCCCACGGATATCATCGAATTGACAGATGCCGCACTTAAGGAAAAGGGCATCTATATTACGGATCTTGTTTCCAGACGGTTGGAAGCAGAGAAGAGATTGGCAAAGTACGGTGCGCCGACTTTGGAAGAGATTTACGAAGATGTTATAAGAAAGAGTGGAGGAATAGACGCTATCTCTTTGTCAGCGCACGATCTTGCGATGACAGAGTGGGAGACTGATTGTAAGTTCATTGTGGCAAGACAGGCGATGTGCGATATTTTTGAATTCTGTGTTCAGCAGGGAAAGCAGGTTTATATCGTAACAGATACCTATTATCGTCAGGATCAGATTGAGAGAATATTGGAGAAATGCCATCTGACCGGATATACAGGGCTTTTGGTATCCTGTGAATACCATACAGGAAAGACGCAGGAACTTTTCAAAAGGTTTAAGGAAATAACAGTAGGGAATAGATGCCTGCACATAGGTGACGATCTTGCAGCTGATATAGAGATGGCAGCTAAAGCGAGAATAGATACTTTTCACATCTTCAGTGGGGAAGAACTGTTGGATATGGTTGGAAATATGGGGATGGAGTCACACATGGGGAGTCTGCCGGAGCGATTAAAGATAGGAATGTTTGCGGCAAAGCTGTTCAACAATCCGTTTCAGTTTGAGCTGGAAGAGAGAAGGATTGCGTTATCGGATGCATACGATATTGGATATCTAATCTGTGCACCGATAATTACGGACTTTATATTCTGGTTCCGGGAGCAGGTGCAGTATTATGGAATTCGGAATGTCTGGTTTTGTGCAAGGGATGGATATCTGCTGCAGAAGCTGTACCAGATGCTCGAGAAAGATACAGACACCATATATTTTCAGACTTCACGTATGGCGGCGGTCAGGGCAGGGATGATGAATGATGCGGATATCGCTTATGTGGACAGTATGAAGTTCAGCGGGACGTTGGAAGAGAATCTGGAAGTCCGGTTCGGGTTAGAAGCTGATAAGATAGAGAGAGAGTCCAGGCAAGATAGAAAGGGACAGGCAACGACAGGGGGGAAAGGCAATAGAGAGCAAAGGGAAAAGATGTCAGCCTTGTCGACTTATAAAGACTGTATTTTAGAGCACGCCGTTGTTGAGCGCCGAAGGTATAGAGCGTACATAGATACTCTGAATATACACGAGGGAGATGTGGTCTTTTTTGATTTTGTGGCAAAGGGAACGACACAGTTATATGTACAGAGGCTTGTCGATCATCATATAAAAGGCCTTTATTTTTTACAGCTTGAACCAGATTTTATGAGTGATAAGGGTTTGGACATTGAAGCATTTTATAAAACAGAGAAAACAGATAGTTGCAGCATCTATGAAGACTACTATGTCCTAGAGACAATACTGACAGCGCCGCACCCCAGTATATGTGGGTTTAATGAAGAGGGAGAACCATTGTTTGCAGAAGAAACCAGAAGAGAAAGAGATATTCGGTGTTTTATGAGGGCACAGGAGGGAATTTTGGATTATTTCTGTAGGTATCTGGAGTTATTACCGGTAAATATGAGAGGCCCAAGCAAAGAATTGAGCGAAGTATTCTTAAAACTGATCCATAACCTGAAAGTTGAAGATGAAGATTTTCTGTCGCTTATTGTAGAGGATCCGTTCTTTAACAGGACGACAGAGATCAAGACACTTATTTGAATATCGGATGATGGCAAGATTTTCATTGAATCAACAGCCCAATGTTGATATACTATCAGCAACAGGGCTGTTTTGTATTTAAAAAATAGGAGCCAGTGAAGAAGTCTGTATATAACTTAGATTGTCAGTAATAATTGCAGATTAGAAAATACATATGATAGGAATACTATAATTAAAATCTGGGTCAATATGGAGGGGTTATAGGTGAAGATAAATAAGCTTAAGTTAGAGAATTTTATGATTTTTAACCAGTTGGATGTCGGGTTTTCACCTGATATCAATATCATTTTCGGTGAGAATAATACAGGAAAGACCGCGCTGATAAAGCTGTTGTACTCTTGTATGAAGGGTTATGTTAATGCATGTACATCAAAGGGTGAGTGTTCGAAGGATAAGATTGAAGGTGTATTAGTCGGTAAGCTCCAGGGAGTATTTCGACCGGATAAGGATGCGGTAGGCAGGCTGGTTAATAGAAGACAAGGAAGCAGCCGAACAGAAATTAACATAAATTTTGAAGATAATTCAGTACTACAGATAGGGTTTGGTAATCGTCATGAAAAACATATTGAAATAATGAATGATAACATATTGGATCTGGGAGAGATTAGCCCTGTTTATATTCCGCCGAAAGAGATTATTTCTGCTACAGAGAATTTTGGATCGCTTTATGCCGATTATCATATTGCCTTTGAAGAAACATATTATGATTTGGCCAGATTATTAGAGAAACCATTGAAGAGAGGACCGAATACTGTCGAACAAAATAAAGTGTTAAGGAGTTTTGAGAAGATAGTAAATGGCAGTATAATTCAGAAAGACAGAAATTTTTTCTTGAAAGTTAAAGGGGCTGGAGAATTTGAGATGGGTCTGGTATCAGAGGGATATCGAAAGATATCTACGTTAATGTATTTGATTCTCACAGGAAGTTTAACAAAGAATGCGGTTTTATTTTGGGATGAACCAGAAACTAATATGAATCCTAAGATGATAAAGCCAATAGTAGATGCAATTATAGAACTATCCAGAATGGGTGTTCAGGTATTTATAACTACTCATGACTATTTTGTGCAGCAATGCTTTAATATGTCAGCCATATATTTGAACGACCAGAAAATGAATGGTCAGAAAAAAGTGTTGCAGTATCAGTTCATGTCGTTATATCAGACAGGAGAAGGTGTAGCGTGTGAAGCTGCCGGAATGTTGTCGGATTTGGAACATAATGCGGTAATGGAAGAGTTCGATCAGTTATATGACAGAGAACAGGAGATGTTGTATGGAATGTGAAGAAAATTTAATTGAAGAGAGCGGATTAAGATTTATGTTTGACAGGGATAATTGTATTACCAAATTTGATGAGGAATCATTTTACAGGAGTGAATATAATAAATTTCCTGAGTCAAAAGGTATAGATATATTGGCAGATTCAAAAGATGTAGTTCAACTTATAGAGATCAAGAATTGTGCGGGGCATGAAGCGGAGAATATGTGGCGTACAAGTGTGAACAATAGTAAGATTGATTTTGCGCCGCATGATTTAGATGTGGAAGGAAGAGAGAGCCTTGATATTGAGGTTGTCAAAAAGGTTGTGTCAACGATAGTCTGTTTGTATGGGGCATGGACCAGATCAAAGAGGACGGAAAAAGCAGCCGGTTTATTGGAATTTTGGAAAGGAATTAATAGCCAGAGATTATTAAACGATAAGAAAAAAATGTTGGTGGTGTTGTTCCTTGAGGGAGATTTTGTCTCAAATGCTCCGAAGAGCCGAAGCAAGAAGATGATGATGAAAAGAATACAAGATAGTATAAATACGAAATTATCATGGTTAAATTGCCAGGTTTCGGTGGTGGATTCTGATACATATAATGGACGCTATTTTTCTGTCGAAAAGGTGGGATTAGAATAAACCCATCTTCTAACGCATAAGATACAGCAAGGAGTGTGATCAAACATGATGGAGATTAAGGAGAATCCTGCGGCTTATGCGGTGATTAAAGGGAATAAGAACCATCCGGATATCAAAGGAAGAGTTGATTTTTACGATACATACGGAGGAACAGTGGTTGTGGCGTCTGTCCGGGGCCTGCCAGGAGAATCAGAAGGGGGAAGCAACGGCTTTCATGGCTTCCATATCCATACGGGCGGCGCCTGTACGGAGAATGAGCAGGGAGAGTTTTCTTCTGCCGGCGGGCATTATAATCCCAAAGGGACGTTGCATCCGGCTCATGCGGGAGATCTGCCGCCGCTTTTGGAGAATAACGGAGCTGCCTGGATGGCGGTGTATACGAAGCGCTTTTATCCGGAAGATGTTGTCGGCCGCACAGTGATTGTACATGAGAAGGCGGATGATTTTCATACCCAGCCATCGGGAGCGGCAGGCGAGATGATCGCCTGCGGAGAGATCGTGGCATGGGATCCGGATATCCGTTGAGATGTTGACGGGCGGTTGTTTTGCTGCCTGTCATCTCATTTTCCGCCCCCTTTTAGACATATGCACTCGAGAAATATTAAAAATATTTTTAATACATAACAAACAAGATTCCATTCTCATACTCCGGTAATCGCTCATATCCATCGGAATATTCATCGGGATGATTTTCCTGCCGGTCCTGTTCCTGCATCACCCGCTCTTCGACCTTCTCTGGTGCGGCCTCAATCTTTTGCCCCTTTTCCCAGACAGCAAGCTGCGATCCGCTTTTTCCCTCATAGCAGACAGAGGTTATCTCGTGAATCACGGATTCCGGGTCAGATACATCTGGTTCTTCCATATATATGATCTCCGTAAGCGGGACTGCGAAGGAACACTGCCGGAAGCATGGCTTCTCCAGAATATTTTCTTCGAATGAAGAGCATTTCTCGAAGTTTACTTTGCTTTTGCCATTCCCATAGGATGGAGAGGAGCGCATCGCATCGGGGGAGAAGCTTGAAGTATAGGCGGGAATCTTGAATGGAACGTTGCTTTCCAGGGTAAAGTATAGGTTCCCGTCTTCTAACTGGTACAGTTCCGTTATGCGGACGTCTTCTGCCTTGACGCGTCTGTCAAATCCTGGTATTTTCCAGTACAGGGTATTTGAGATTACGGACATAACAATCAGGACAATGATCAATGCAAATGAGCAGAGGGGAATGAGTCTTGCAAGGCTAAGCCGTTTGGCGATCTTCCTGAAAGTTTTGACATCACCCGCAAGCGCGTCCATAACTGCAGAATCAAAGGCGTCTCCCGGATGGTTCTGCGCATCCATATGTTCCCGGGATAAGCCTATGGGCGGCAGTTCTTCGTTCATTGTCGCAAGAAGTTTCTGGCAGCTTTCACATTCTTTAAGATGTCCGTCTACCAGCTCTCTGCTTTTTTCGCTGCATACATGGTCCTTATACAAGGGCAGCAGATCTCTGATAATGTCACATGATAATTTGTTCATAGTATTCATCTCCTTCTGAAAATAATCATATACAGTACATGGGGTTAGATCAGTTCCCGTATCTTAAGCCGCGCTCTGTGGTAGGTGACTCTTGCCCAGCTTTCTTGTTTGCCGAAGATCTCGGCAATCTCTTTAAAGCTTAAGTCCCCAAGTACCCGCAGAGTAAAGACTTCCTTGTAAGGCTCGTTCAGACAGTGAAGGAGCTTGTAGATGGAGAGGGCCTCGCCTTTTCGGATGCAGATTTCTTCTACGTTTGAATCGGCGGGCATCTCGCCTGTGATATCGGACTGCACCGGCTTCTTCCTGCGGGTTTCGGAGATATAGAGATTCTTGGCAATCTGGCAGAGCCAGGACTTGACGGAACAGTTCCCGCGGAAATGTTTGATTTCCTTCAAAGCCTTGAAAAATGTCTCCTGCGTGATCTCTTCTGCAGTATGAGGATCCTTGCTCATCGACAGGACGAACAGATACACATCCCTGAAAAAACGCCGGTACAGATCTTCAAAATCAATTTTCACTTCGTCACCCCCTTTACGATCTGCCTATTAGACGCACAAGATGCAGATTCGTTACAGAATATTTATTATAATCTTTATAACAAATATTTGAACTAATTGATAGTATATAGCTGCATAATTTTCAGCTATATAAAGAGGATTAAATTTTTCTAAATAAATACAACAAGAGACCGAAAATGGGTTATAATACTATCTAAACGCTGTCACAGCGATTATTTACAAAAGGCGAAGGCGATACATGAAAAGGAGGAAAAAAGATGGCAGTGATACACTTGACGAAGGACAATTTTAAAGAAGAGGTATTGGAAGCGAATGTTCCGGTGCTGGTTGATTTCTGGGCGACCTGGTGCGGCCCGTGCCAGATGGTGGGGCCTGTAATAGAAGAGATTGCAGGCGAGGTTACCGATGCGAAGATCTGCAAGGTCGATGTGGATGCGAACCCGGAACTTGCAAGGCAGTACAAGGTAATGTCAATCCCGACCCTGATGGTATTCAAGAACGGAGAGGCCGTGAAGCGTGATGTGGGGGCGAAGCCTAAGGATGAGATCCTGAACATGCTGAAATAACAGGGGCACTTGTATCTTAGCTGCAGAACAGGAAAAGCAGACGGCTGGAAAATAAGCAATGAAGAGAGACGGAAACGATACTTTACGCGGTATTACGGGATGTGCGTTTTGCTGATACATCGTTTCCGTCTCTTATTGTTCTATTTTTTTGACGATATGTTCATCTGTACGATTAGCAAAACCACAACCAGCCTGCTATCTATTATACGATTCGGGCAATACTTCAATCGACAGATGTCAACTTAGCAGAATGGGATCGGTATATTATCGCCGGTATACAGCTTTACCAGTTCTACGAGAATGTCTACAGCCTTATCCATCCCTTCCACCGTGATATGTTCATAAGGACCGTGATAGGCGTGCCCTGCCGCCCCAAGGTTCGGACAGGGAAGACCCATGAAGCTTAACTGGCTGCCGTCCGTACCGCCCCGGATCGGGAGGACGAGCGGAGCGACGCCGGCATTCTCACACGCGGTTTTGGCGTTGTCCACCAGATGCATGTTGCCAGTGATGATCTCGGCCATATTCCTGTATTGTTCCGTAATGGTGAGGGTTACCGTTCCCGCTCCCCACTTCTCGTTCAGGTTCTTCTCGATCAGCCTTAACGTGCGCTTTCTCGCCTCGAAGAAATCCTTGTTGTGGTCTCTGACGATATAAGTCAGATGCGCTTCGGCACATTCCCCTGACATACTTGTGAGGTGATAGAAGCCCTCGTAGTCCTCGGTGCCGCGGGGAGTCTCCATGCCCGGCAGGAGAGAGTTGACCTCCATGGCTACCAGGCTTGCGTTGATCATGATGTCCTTCGAAGAGCCAGGATGGACATTGAAGCCCTTGATGTCGAACTGTGCTTTGCAGGCGTTGAAGCTCTCGTACTGGATCTCTCCTTCCGTGTCACCGTCAACGGTGTAGGCGTAATCTGCGCCGAATGATTTTACATCAAAATGCGAAGCCCCGCTTCCCACTTCTTCATCCGGGGTAAATGCCACACAGATCGGCCCGTGGGGAATCTGTTCTGTCTTAAGTCGCTCTATCATGGTGAGAATCTCGGCGATACCTGCTTTGTCGTCGGCGCCGAGAATGGTGGTTCCGTCGGTGGTGATGAGAGTGCGTCCCTTCAGATCTCTGAGATGGGGGAAATTATCAGGGCTTAAGATCAGTCCGCTGTCCCCAAGCGCAAGGTCCTCCCCGTCGTAATTCTCGGTGATGACAGGGCGGATCTCGTGGTCGCAGAAATCAGACACGGTGTCCATATGTGAGATAAATCCGATAGCGGCCTTATTCTCAAGTCCCGGGGTTGCGGGCAGTTTGCCGTACAGATAGCAATGTTCGTCAAGGCGGACGTCGCTAAGGCCAAGTCCCTTCATCTCTTCTTCAAGCAGGCGGGCCAGGTCGAATTGACACTGTGAAGAAGGAGTTGTGCTGCTTGCCTCATCACTGGGAGTACGGACCACAACGTATTTTAATAATCGTTCATGTGCTTTCATGATCATATACCTCTTTTCTTAAATAATCGTTTCCGGCAATCATATTCTATCATAAAATCAGAAGGGATGCATTAATAAATGCTTCTGATGTAGAAAAATGGCCGGAAGTATGGTACAATTTTTTTCGGTGAAAAAATAAGATGTATTTTCGGAAGTATGATAATTACAGGAACCGGGGAATACATAGAATGATATCAGGGTGAAAGAACCAGGAGGCTATAGAGAGATGAGATTAACTCACTTATTAGAACGTTTGGAATATGAGGTCATTGAGGGGAGCGATGTGACTTGTGTGACCGAACTGATTAATGATTCCCGGAAGGTGACGAAGGGATGTGTATTTGTCTGCATCAGCGGAGCGGTATCGGATGGACATGCGTATGCGAAAGAGGCGGCGGGGAAGGGAGCGGCGGCTCTTGTGGTAGAAAAAGAGGTCGAGGCCGGGGGAGATGTAACAGTGATCCGTGTCAGGGATACCCGATATGCACTGGCACTGATGTCGGCGGCGTACTTCGGATATCCGGCCGAGAAGCTTAAGGTGATCGGGATTACCGGAACGAAGGGGAAGACCACCACGACTTATATGGTGAAGTCCATTCTGGAAGGAGTGGGGCATAAGGTAGGTCTGATCGGCACCATCGAGGCGCTGATCGGGGAGAAATCCATCCCTGCGAATAATACGACGCCGGAGTCCTATACCATTCACAAGTATTTTGCCGAGATGGTCGAAGCGGGATGCGACAGCGTGGTGATGGAGGTTTCCTCCCAGGGGCTGATGCTGCACCGCACGGCCGGGATCCTGTTTGAGATCGGAATCTTCACCAATCTGGGTGAAGACCATATCGGACCCAATGAACACAAGGATTTTGAGGATTATAAGCGCTGCAAGGGACTTTTGTTCACCCAGTGCAGGCTTGGGATAGCCAATGTGGATGATCCCTGGTATGAGGACGTGTTCCGGGATGCGACCTGCAAGGTTGAGACCTTTGGTTTTTCTAAGAAGGCAGACCTTCGTGCCACGGATATAGAGCATATCACGAGACCGGGATATCTGGGGGTCCGGTATCATGTGAACGGGCTGATGGACTTTGATGTGGAGATCGATATTCCGGGAGATTTCAGCGTCTATAATTCATTGACGGCGATTGCCGTATGCCGGCATTATGACGTACCGGCGGCAAATATCCAAAAGGCCCTTAAGGCAGCGAAGGTAAGAGGAAGAATCGAGATGGTGAAGGTATCGGATGAATTTACGATGATGATCGACTATGCGCATAATGCCATGAGTCTTGAGAGCCTTCTCCATACGCTGCGGGATTATAATCCTGAGAGGATCGTGACCATATTCGGATGCGGCGGCAACCGGTCGAAAACCAGGCGGTTTGAGATGGGAGAGGTGTCGGGCAGGATGTCTGATTTCACCGTCATTACGTCGGACAATCCGCGCTTTGAAGAGCCGCAGGATATCATCAATGATATTATTACGGGAATTGAGAAGACGGACGGAGAATATATCGCGGTCTGCGACAGGAAAGAAGCAATCCGGTATGCCATCGAGCATGGCAGGCCGGGGGATGTGATCATCCTTGCGGGCAAGGGCCATGAGACATATCAGGAGATCCGGGGCGTGAAGTATGACATGGATGACCGTGTCCTGATCAGAGAAGTGCTGGAGGAACTTAATGAACAAAAAGGAAAGCAGACGGCTGGCCGATAAGCAATGTACGCTGATATTATTATAGACATTACACATGAAAAACTGGATAAGGTCTTCCAATACCGCATTCCCGGCAGGCTTAAGGGGATGCTTGAGATCGGTACGGAAGTGGTTGTCCCCTTTGGTGCGGGTAACAGAGAGACCAGGGGCTATGTGGTAGGATTCTCTTCAAAGGCAGAGTACGATGAGGCGAAGATCAAGGAGATCCGGTGCGTGGCAGAAGGCAGTGTGGCGATAGAGGCGAGGCTGGTTTCTCTGGCAGCATGGATGAAGGATTATTACGGAGGGACGATGATCCAGGCGCTCAAGACAGTAATCCCGATCAAGCGGCAGGAGAAGGCATGTAAGAAGAGGTATATCCGGCTTCTTCTTGATGATGAAGAAGGAAAGCGACGCCTTGAATGGTATATGCATAAGAACCAGAAGGCAAGGGCAAGGCTTCTTTCGGCCCTCCTTGACCAGCCAAGGCAGGAGTATGACCTGCTGACGAAGAAGCTTGGCATAACCCGAACCGTCGTGAATGCACTGACAGAGCAGAATGTTATCGCGCTTGAGTCGGAGCAGATCTACCGTAATCCTATCCGTCATAAGACGGAAGGGGGAGAGATTCCGGAATATACGAAGGAACAGCGGCATGCGATCGACTGTTTCTGGGAAGACTATAGTCAGGGGGTTCGGGGAACCTACCTGGTGTATGGCGTGACGGGAAGCGGGAAGACAGAAGTATATATGGAGATGATAGGAAGAGTGCTGGATGCAGGCAGACAGGCGATCGTGCTGATTCCGGAGATTGCGCTTACATATCAGACGGTCATGCGGTTCTACGGGCGGTTCGGTGACCGGGTGTCGATCCTGAATTCCAGGATGTCCCCGGGAGAGCGTTACGATCAGATGGAACGGGTGAAGGCAGGCGAGGTGGACGTGATGATAGGCCCCCGTTCTGCGCTCTTTACTCCATTTCCAAGGCTGGGGCTTATCGTGATCGATGAAGAGCATGAGGCTGCCTATAAGAGTGAGCAGGTTCCGCGGTACCATGCCAGAGAGACCGCCGTCCGGCGGGCCGGGATGGAAGGGGCGAGTGTTGTGCTGGGATCGGCGACGCCTTCTCTGGAGTCTTTTTATGCATGTAAGAATGGGCGTTATAAGCTCTTTAAGTTAGAGAAGAGGGCAGGAGATAAGGAGATGCCCCAGGTCTATGTGGAAGATATGCGCCGGGAGATGGAGAAGGGGAACCGGTCGGTCTTAAGTGACCGTTTAAAGAGACTGATGGAGATGCGGCTTGAGAGGAAGGAGCAGATTATGCTGTTTCTCAACCGCAGAGGGTATGCGGGATTTGTTTCTTGCAGGTCTTGCGGATATGTAGTAAAATGTCCTCATTGTGATGTATCGTTGTCGGCGCATCGCGGCGGGAGGCTGATCTGCCACTATTGCGGCCATGAGGAACCGCAGATCCGGCTCTGCCCCTCTTGCGGATCTCCGTATATCGGAGGCTTTCGGGCAGGAACCCAGCAGGTTGAGGAGCTGGTGGCGCGGCAGTTTCCGGGGGCGCGTGTCCTTCGGATGGATATGGATACAACGAAGGCCAAAGACGGGCATGAGAAGATATTAGAAGCATTTGCCAGTGAGGAAGCGGATATCCTGATCGGAACACAGATGATCGTTAAGGGGCATGATTTCCCCAATGTGACGCTGGTGGGGATTCTGGCGGCAGATATGTCTCTGTACGCCAACGATTACCGTGCGGGTGAGCGTACCTTCCAGCTTCTGACCCAGGCGGCGGGACGCGCCGGACGGGGACCAGGTAAGGGGGAAGTTGTGATACAGACCTACAGCCCTGAGCATTACAGTATCGAGATGGCGGCGGCACAGGATTATGAGGGCTTCTATGAAGAAGAGATGAAGTACCGCAGCCTGATGGGGTATCCTCCGGTGGAACAATTGCTGGCGGTTCTGATGACAGGCCCCGAAGAAGAACAGATTGACCTGGCAGCAGGGTATCTCAGGGAATTTGCGGTACGGGTTGACCGCGGCAGAGTTCTTAAGATTATAGGGCCTGCGAGTCCCTTTGTGGCGAGGGTGAATGATGTGTACCGGCGTGTGCTGTATCTGAAGGGCTCTGATTACAGGCTCCTGATCGAGCTTAAGAACCGGATGGAGCAGTATATAGAGATTAACGAAGGTTTTAAGGCGATGCGTATACAATTTGATTTTAATCCAATGAATGTGTTCTGAAAAAGGACTTTGTAATGGCAGAGTATAAAATAGAATATTATGATAGACAGATAAGACCGGGAGGGTGTGGCTTATGGCACTGAGAAAGATTCGGGAACTTGGAGACGAGGTCCTGACGAAAAATTGCAAAGAAGTTACGAAGATGACATTGAGGAACAAGATACTGATCAAAGATATGCTGGATACCATGTATGAGGCGCAGGGGGTAGGGCTTGCGGCGCCTCAGGTAGGGATCCTGAAAAGAATCGCGGTGGTCGATATCGGAGACGGGCCGATTGTACTGATCAATCCGGTAATCTTAAGCGCCGACGGTGAGCAGACGGGTGAAGAAGGATGCTTAAGCGTTCCGGGGAAGGCAGGTACGGTGACCAGGCCGAACTATGTGAAGGTACAGACCCATACGGAAGACATGGAAGTGGTCGAGATCGAAGGAGAAGAACTTCTTGCGAGAGCTCTCTGCCATGAGATTGACCATCTGGACGGGAAGATGTATGTAGAGATGGTAGAAGGCGGACTTCGCGACGTAGATTATGAGGAGGAAGAGTAGATGAGGGTGATATTCATGGGGACGCCGGAATTTTCGGTGGGAACGTTAGAAGCTCTGATCGAAGCGGGGCACGAGGTGGCGCTTGCGGTCACCCAGCCGGATAAGCCCAGGGGAAGAGGCGGGAAGATGCAGTATCCGCCGGTAAAGGAGGCTGCGCTTTTGCACCAGGTCCCTGTATTCCAGCCAAAGCGGGTGAGGGCGCCGGAATGTATCGAAGAATTGAGAAGATACGAGGCCGATATTATAGTGGTCATAGCCTTTGGGCAGATTCTGCCGAAAGAGATCCTTCGGATGACGCCTTATGGATGCGTGAATGTCCATGCGTCGCTGCTTCCCAGGTACCGGGGAGCGGCGCCGATCCAGTGGGCGGTTATCAATGGAGAGAAGGTCTCCGGCGTGACGACGATGCAGATGGATGAAGGGCTGGATACCGGGGATATGCTGATGAAGGAGGAGATCACTCTGGATGAGAAGGAGACCGGAGGAAGTCTTCATGATAAACTGGCCGCGGCAGGAGCAGGGCTTTGTGTCAGGACATTGAAGGCTCTGGAAGAGAAGACTGTCACAGGGAAACCGCAGGGAGAGAGTACGACAGAGTATGCCAGGATGCTGGATAAGAGCCTGGGTAAGATTGACTGGAGCCGGGACGCCGTATCCATAGAACGCCTGATCCGGGGGCTGAATCCATGGCCGAGCGCTTATACGGACTGGAACGGCAAGACCATGAAGATCTGGGAGGCGGATGTAGAGAATACAGATACCAGGGAAGCGCCGGGAACAGTGACGGCGGTAGAGAAAGACGGATTCTGTGTACAGACGGGCGAGGGGAGCCTGAAAATCCTGGCATTGCAGATACCAGGGAAAAAACGGATGGATGCAGCTGCGTTTCTTCGGGGATATCCGATGGAAACAGGAACCGTGCTTTTATAAAAATCATTAATAATTGTTAAATTTGTATGAAAAACAGGTATTTTACCTGTTTTTCATATATAATACTCTGTATGCGGTAATTTCATATATAGTTATATCAGGGAGGCGTATGGTATGTTTTATTGGTATTATGATCCGACGTATATATTGGTAGTGATCGGTCTTGTGATCTGCCTGCTGGCATCTGCTAAGATGCGCTCTACTTTTAACAGATATTCCCGGGTAAGGAATCATTCCGGCATTACCGGGAGAGACGCCGCCGAGCAGATACTCCGGCGTGCAGGGATCTATGATGTGCGTGTAGAGCATGTCGGCGGGAATCTGACGGACCACTACGATCCGAGGTCGAAGGTGCTGCGGTTGTCCGATGCGACTTACAATTCCACTTCCGTTGCGGCGCTTGGTGTCGCTGCCCATGAGTGCGGACATGCGATTCAGCATGATACCGGCTATGTACCGCTTCAGATTCGGAGTGCGCTGGTTCCGGTAGTGAATTTCGGCAGTACGATTGCATGGGTTCTGATTGCAATCGGGCTTTTTTTCAACAGCCGGTCTTCGATAGTGTTTCTGAATCTGGGGATTCTGGCATTTTCACTGGCAGTGGTTTTCCAGCTTGTGACATTGCCCGTGGAGTTTAATGCGTCCGGCCATGCGGTTCATATTCTTGGCGGAAGCGGGATGCTCTATGAGGACGAAGTAGATGCGACGAAGAAGGTTCTGTTCGCGGCGGCGCTCACCTATGTTGCCGGTGCAATCTCTTCTATCCTGCAGCTTCTCCGTATCATTATGATTGCGAATAACCGTAAGCGGTGATGAAGGAGGAAGTTATGGCGGCATCCGTAAGCGGACGTGAACTTATCCTTGACATATTGCTCCAGATTACGAGGGACGGCGAGTACAGCCACATTGCTCTTAAGAATGCACTGGACCAGTACCAGTATCTGGATAAGAAAGAGCGTGCATTTATCACAAGGGTGGTAGATGGCACGCTTGAACGCATGATTGAACTTGATTATATCATCGACCAGTATTCTAAGGTGAAGACAGAGAAGATGAAGCCGGTAATCCTGACGATTTTAAGGAGTGCGGTTTACCAGTTAAAATACATGGACAGTGTTCCCGATTCTGCTGCCTGCAATGAGGCTGTGAAGCTTGCGGTAAAAAGAGGGTTTGCGAATCTTCGAGGCTTTGTTAACGGGGTGCTGCGCAGCATCGCCAGGAATCTTAAGAATCTTCCCTATCCGCCGAAGGAGGAATTGCTCCGCTTTCTTTCTGTCCGGTATTCTCTGCCGGAATGGATTCTTGAGCAGTGGATAGAGGAGTACGGCGAAGAGACGGTGTGCGGGATGGCGGAGGAGTTTTTGAAGGAGAAGCCGGTGACGGTTCGTTTTAATCCGGACAAGATCTCAGGAGAAGAACTGATGCGGCTCCTCAGGGAAGAAGGGGTCAGTGCCAGGGCGGATGAGAAGTTTCCCTGTGCGCTGCATCTTAAGGGATTTGACTATCTGATGAAGCTTCCAAGTTTCAGGAAGGGATATTATCAGGTTCAGGATATAAGCTCCATGCAGGTGGCCGAGTGGGCGGATGTCAGGGCCGGTGATTATATTATCGATGTCTGTGCGGCGCCGGGCGGCAAGGCGATTCATCTGGCGGAGCTGCTTCGGGGAACCGGGCATGTGGAGGCGCGGGACCTGACGGACTATAAAGTGTCGCTGATACAGGATAATATTAACCGAAGCGGCCTTTCGAATATAGAGACGGTACGCATGGATGCGCGATGCCTGGATGAGGCGTCTGTCGGGAGAGCGGATATTGTGGTTGCAGACCTTCCGTGTTCGGGGCTTGGGGTTCTGGGGAAGAAGCCGGATCTGAAGTATAAGATGACATTAGAGAAGCAGAAGGAGCTGATACGGCTTCAGCGAGAGATCCTGTCCGTGGTAAAGGAGTATGTAAGGCCGAACGGCAGGCTGATCTATAGTACCTGTACAATCCACCGGGGAGAGAATGAGGATAATGCCGCATGGTTTACCCGGGAGAACCAGGAGTTTTGCCTGGTCCGCCACAAGCAGATAATTCCGGGAACCGACGGCGGGGACGGGTTCTATATTGCGGTGTTTAAGCGGATATGTGAAGCCTGAAAGACGGGGAAGATTATGGAGAAGAAGGACATAGCTTCATTTGATTATGAGGAATTGAAGACAGAGATCATACAGATGGGTGAGAAGGCCTTCCGCGGCCGTCAGATCTATGAATGGCTCCATGTGAAGCTGGCGGATTCTTTCGGGGAGATGACGAACCTGTCAAAGCAGCTTCGGCAAAGGTTAGAAGAAGAATATATCATACCGGAAATGAAAATAATCGAGCATCAGGTCTCAAAAAAGGATCCGACGGAAAAGTTTCTGTTTGAGCTTGGGGACGGTAATATGATCGAGAGTGTCCTGATGCGTTATACATATGGGAATTCTGTATGCATTTCATCCCAGGCGGGCTGCCGCATGGGATGCAGGTTCTGTGCTTCGGCGATCGGCGGCCTCAAGAGGAATCTTACGGTGTCGGAGATGTTAAGGCAGGTCTATAAGATTCAGAAGAGGGCCGGGGAACGTATCTCGAACATAGTAGTGATGGGAACCGGGGAGCCTCTTGACAATTATGATAATTTCGTAAAGTTTGTCCGTATGGCCAGTGATGAATACGGGCTGAACATCAGCCAGAGGAATATAACTGCTTCGACCTGCGGGATCGTTCCCAATATGAGGAGGCTGGCCGGGGAGGGCTTTCAGATTACACTGGCTTTGTCTCTCCATGGCTCGAGTCAGGAGAAGCGCGAGAAGTTAATGCCGGTGGCACACCAGTATGAACTTAAGGATGTGCTTGAGGCATGCGATGAGTATTTCCGGATGACAGGCAGGAGGATTACGTTTGAATACAGTCTGGTAGAAGGGGTGAATGACCGGCCGGATGATATCAGGGAGCTGACCCATATTCTCAAGAAGAGGAACTGCCATCTGAATCTTATACCGGTGAATCCTGTAAGAGAGCGGGATTACAGGAAGCCGGACAGGGAAAGTGCCCTGGAATTCAAAAATAAACTTGAAAAAAATGGAATTAATGTTACTATAAGAAGGGAAAGAGGCTCTGATATTGACGGAGCCTGCGGTCAGCTGCGCAGACGTTTTGCCGGGAGTTAAAAGAAGCTGATATCTGCGGTGCGTACACCTGCGAATGAGGAGAAACAGATGAAGATATATGCAATGACTGATGTGGGAAGAAAGCGTGAAGTCAACCAGGATTATGTATATGTGACGGATAAGCCGATCGGGCCTTTTCCGAATCTTCTTGCGGTAGCCGACGGGATGGGCGGCCACAAGGCGGGAGATTTTGCGTCAAAATATACGGTAGGAGTTCTGAGGGAAGAACTGGAGAATACTCCGCTTAATAAGCCGGAAGAGATTTTGCGTAATGTCGTCAGCATTGCGAATGATAAACTGATAGAAGCGGCGTCCGCGGATATCAAGCTGGAAGGGATGGGTACGACATTAGTAGTGGCGACGGTTGTTGGCAATACCTTATATTTTGCCAATGTGGGAGACAGCCGTCTCTATCTGATTAATGAGAAGATCCGCCAGATATCCAAGGATCATTCTCTGGTAGAAGAGATGGTAAGGCTTGGAGGGATCAAAGCCGAGGAAGCGAAGAATCATCCTGATAAGAATATTATTACAAGGGCGATCGGAGTCAAGGAAGGGGTAGAAGCAGATATCTATGAGTACCGCCTGAAGAAAGGCGATGTTATCCTGATGTGTACGGACGGCCTGAGTAATATGGTAGAGGATGAAGACATGTTTGATATCGTGAGGGGTTCCCGTGACATCGTGGAAGCAGTACAGATGTTGATCGAGAAAGCGAACAGTAATGGCGGGAGAGATAACATAGGGGTTGTTATGGCCGAGCCACTTGCAGATGAGGTGAGTGTATGAGTGTAAAAGATGGTATAGTGCTTGGAAAACGATATGAGGTGCTGAGTAAGGTCGGTGCAGGAGGAATGGCGGATGTCTATAAGGGCAAGGACCGCATGCTGAACCGTTATGTTGCGATCAAGGTTCTCAAGAAAGAGTACAAAGAAGATGAGAATTTTGTGCGCAAGTTCCGTTCAGAAGCTCAGGCGGCGGCAGGACTGATGCACCCGAATATCGTGAACGTGTATGACGTCGGAGAAGACCGCGGCCTGTATTATATGGTAATGGAACTGGTCGAGGGGATTACGCTGAAGGAGTATATAGAGAAGAAGGGCAGGCTGTCCCACAAAGAGGTGATCAGCATTGCGATTCAGATGTGTACAGGGCTTGGAGTTGCCCATGCGGCGGACATCATCCATCGGGATATCAAGCCGCAGAATATTATCATTTCCAAGGACGGGAAGGTGAAGGTGACGGATTTTGGTATCGCCAAGGCAACCACATCCAACACGGTCAGCTCCAATGCCATGGGTTCCGTCCACTATACATCGCCGGAGCAGGCAAGAGGCGGTTTCAGCGATCAGAGAAGTGATATCTATTCGGTGGGAATCACTTTATTTGAGATGGTGACAGGACAGGTGCCGTTTGACGGAGATTCTACAGTGTCCGTTGCCATCAAGCATCTGCAGGAAGAGATTATGTCTCCGTCTGAGCTGGTTCCGGATATTCCGTACAGTTTAGAGCAGATCATCTTAAAATGTACCCAGAAGAACAGTGAGAGAAGATACCGGAATACGGATGAGCTGATCCAGGATATGAAGCGCTCCTTAGTGGACCCGGACGGGGATTTTGTTGCGATCCCTCCGCAGCGCAATGCGAATACCGTGATAATCTCCGGTGATGAACTGGATGTTATCGGTGATTCCTATGAGGATGAGGACGATTTTGAAGAATACGATTCCAGTGATTATGACAGGGACCGTGACTATGACGATGATTATGACGACCGTGATTATGATGACGGCTATGACCGTGATTATGACGATCAGGGCTATGATGACTATGACGATCGTGATGATGAGTTTGATGACGAGTTCGACGAGTATGATTCCAGGCACGGGAGAGGATCCGGCGGAGTGAATCCGCGTATGAACAAGGTCATGAAGATCCTGACGACGGTAGTGATTATTATTATCTTGTTCATTGTGATCTTTACGATAGGAAAGACAGCAGGCCTGTTCAAGTTCGGCCCGTCTCTTAAGAGTGAGAAGACGGAGGATGACGAGGTCAAGGTGCCCAGTGTTGTAGGCATGACGGAGGATGAAGCGAAGAAAGCCTTAAACGAGATCGGTCTTGGATATAAGGTAGATGAGAGAAAAGAATCCGACAAGTATGGAGAGGGAACCGTCAGTGAGCAGAAGACGGAGGCAGGCAAGAAGATTAAGAAGAACACGACCGTCCATGTGGTAGTAAGCTCCGGGCTGGTGGGTGAGAAGCTTCGGGTGCCGGACGTAAGCGGGATGAGTGAAGACGATGCACGCGATGCCCTGCAGAGAGAAGGTTTCAAGAAGATTGCGACGCCGCAGTATGAATACAGTGATTCTGTGGCGGAAGGAGACGTGATCGGCACGACGCCGTCTGCCAATACGGAAGCCACGGCGGAGACGGAGATCGTAATGCATGTCAGCAAAGGAACCGAGAAGAAGACGGTTCCGAACCTGATCGGCATGATGGACGCGGATGCGCAGAACTCCATCGTAGCCGCGGGCTTGAGTGTGGGTTCTGTCGGCTATGAGTATAATGATGATGTCCCGGAAGGGCAGGTATATGCTCAGAGCGTGGACGGAGGGAAGAAGGTTGCGCCGGGGACGGCGGTGGGCATCTCCGTCAGCAACGGGCCGAAACCTGCAGAGAAGATAGAGGTGCCGCCGGTAACGGGCACATCGCTGGAGAATGCAAGGCAGCTGCTTGGCAGCGCAGGCTTAAGCGTAGGCGAGGTGAAATACGCCTATGACAATTCTGTGGCGGCGGGCAATGTAATCAGCTGCAGCCCGGGCGTAGGGAACAGTGTGGAGGAAGGAACTTCCGTAAGCCTTGTGGTCAGCCAGGGGCCAAAGGATCCGGGATCATCAGGTACAGAACCGGAAGAACCGGAGGATCCGTCACAGGTCGTTATTCCAGGTATTACCTATTAAGCGGCGCTCTCGTGCGGACGGCAGATGGGCAGGTTGATATATGCATGGTAAGATTGTAAAAGGAATTGCCGGATTCTACTACGTACATGTAGTAGAATCCGGTGTTTATGAATGTAAGGCGAAGGGAATCTTCCGAAAAGAGAAGATTAAGCCACTGGTAGGGGACGATGTTGAGATAGAAGTCCTTGAGGAAGAGGAGCAGACCGGGAATATCATCCGGATTCTGCCAAGGAATAACGAGCTGGTACGTCCGGCAGCCGCGAATGTTGATCAGGTTCTTCTGGTGTTCGCGGTTCTTAAGCCCGCGCCGCATTTCAACCTTCTTGACCGGTTTCTGGTCATGATGGAGAGCAAAGGGCTGCCGGTGGTGCTGTGTTTTAACAAATCAGACATCGCAGATGAATCACAGATAGATGAATTACAGGCTGTCTACAGCGGATGCGGATATCCGATGATATTTGCAAGCGCGCAGGAAGAGGAGAATATAGATCTGATCAGGCAGGCGCTTAAGGGGAAGACTACGGCGATTGCCGGACCGTCAGGAGTAGGCAAATCCTCCCTGATCAACGTCCTGAATCCGGAAGCGAAGATGGAGACGGGTACGATCAGCTTAAAGATCGAGAGAGGGAGGCATACGACCCGGCATTCAGAGCTGTTTCTGGTTGATGAGGACTCGTATATCATGGATACTCCGGGATTTAGCTCTCTGGATATCAGTTATTTGGAAAAAGAAGAGCTTAAAGGTTATTTTCCGGAATTCACTGAATATGAAGGGACCTGCCGGTTCCATGGCTGTGATCATATCCATGAGCCCGGCTGCCGGGTGAAGAAGGCTGTAGAAGAAGGAAAGATACATCCGGTACGTTATAAGGATTATACGGAGATATACGAAGAACTGAAGAATAAGAGGAGGTATTGAGTATGAATTATGTATTGGCACCGTCTATTTTGGCAGCAGACTTCAAAGTTCTTGGCCAGGAGATCAAACAAACAGAGGAAAATGGTGCAAGGTATCTTCATTTTGATGTGATGGACGGCATGTTCGTGCCCAGTATTTCTTTCGGAATGCCGGTATTGGCGTCGATTCGTGAGGCAACAGCGCAGTTGATGGATGTACACCTGATGGTGCAGGAGCCGATCCGTTATATAGAGGACTTTAGACAATCCGGTGCAGATCTGCTGACGGTTCATTTGGAAGCATGTGAGGATGTAGAGGCGACCATAGCGAAGATCAGAGAGTGCGGATTAAGAGTTGGGTTATCTGTCTGTCCGGAGACGCCGGCGGTGGCGGTGAAGCCATATCTTAAGACGGTTGATATGATACTGGTAATGACGGTGCATCCGGGTTTTGGAGGACAGAAGTTTATCCCGGAGACTTTGGATAAGATACGCCTCATCCGAGGCATGGCAAAGGAGCAGGGCTTGCCGGTCGATATTCAGGTGGACGGCGGGATCACCCTGGCCAATGTGCGGGATGTGCTGGATGCAGGGGCGAATATAGTCGTGGCGGGTTCGTCGGTGTTCGGCAGTGATCCGGGGAAGAATACGAGAGATTTTATGGAGATATTAAGGGAATATGAGTAAGAGAAGTATTATAGTGAGCGGAGGAGAGCTTAATGAAGAACTGGCACTTTCTGTACTTGCAAAGCAGGAGGAGCAGTGTGTGATCGGCGTGGACAGAGGCGTGGAGTTCCTGTATGAACACCAGATTATGCCGGATTATATTGTAGGTGATTTTGACAGTACAAGGGCCGAGATCAGGGATTATTATAAGAATGAGACCAATATTCCGATCAGGGAGTATAACCCGGTCAAGGATGCCTCTGATACGGAGATTGCGCTTCGCCTTGCCATGACATTAGGATATAAGGAATTACTTATCCTTGGCGCCACGGGAGGAAGGATTGATCATCTGTGGGCCAATGTACAGAGTCTTGTGATCCCTTTTAAGGCGGGGATTGACGCTAAGATTATGGACAGCCAGAATCTGATCTCTATCATAGGTGAGGGAGAGACACATCTGAGAAGAGACGAGATGTATGGTCCGTTTTTCTCTGTATTTCCGTTAGGGGAGGAGATATTCGGCTTCAATATCAGAGGTGCGAAGTATCCGCTTAGGAATCATACACTGAGACCGACGAACAGCCTCTGTGTCAGCAATGAGATCGCGGAAGGTTCCGATGAAGCGGTGATCAGTTTCCCGTCAGGAAAAGTGATTTTGATGCAGACCCGTGACAAGGACAAATAAAAGTGGTATACTGATTTTATGTGTGAATATAGAAGATGAAGAGAGGGTATAGATAGATGAAACTAGGGATCGTGGGGTTGCCCAATGTCGGAAAGAGTACATTATTCAATTCATTGACCAAGGCCGGAGCGGAATCAGCGAATTATCCCTTCTGTACGATCGATCCGAATGTGGGAGTTGTAACCGTTCCGGATGAGAGGCTTGAAGTACTGGGGAAGATGTACCAGTCGAAGAAGATCATACCGGCGGCCATAGAGTTTGTTGATATTGCAGGACTGGTGAAGGGTGCTTCGAAAGGGGAGGGCCTTGGTAATCAGTTTCTTGCGAATATTCGGGAGGTAGACGCCATCGTCCATGTGGTGAGGTGTTTTGAAGACAGCAATATTGTCCATGTAGACGGCAGTATCAATCCTCTGCGGGATATAGAGACGATTAATCTGGAATTGATTTTCTCAGATCTGGAGATACTGGAAAGAAGGATTGCCAAGACATCCAGGTCAGCGAGAAATGATAAGACTGCGGCGAAGGAGCTGGGTCTGCTTAACAAGATTAAGACGCATCTTGAAGAAGGGAAGCTTGCGAAGACATTCGAGGGGGCAGAGGATGAGGAAGAACAGATGTGGCTTACCGGTTATAATCTGCTGACCTTTAAACCGGTGATCTATGCCGCGAATGTGGCAGAGGATGACCTGGCGGATGACGGTGCATCGAATGCGGGTGTAGAAGCAGTCCGTAGGTATGCGAAGGAGGAACGAAGCGAGGTATTCGTAGTCTGTGCGCAGATTGAACAGGAGATCGCAGAGCTTGAAGAAGACGAGAAGAAGATGTTCCTTGAAGATCTGGGACTTTCCGAGTCAGGTCTTGAGAAGCTGATTAAGGCAAGCTACCGGCTGCTGGGTCTGATCAGTTATCTGACAGCGGGAGAGCCGGAGGTGCGGGCATGGACCATCACAGAAGGGACGAAGGCCCCTCAGGCGGCGGGAAAGATACATTCTGATTTTGAGCGCGGTTTTATACGTGCAGAGGTGGTGTCTTATGACGATCTGATGGAATGCAAGAGCCACAGTGCAGCGAAAGAAAAAGGCCTGGTCAGACTGGAAGGCAAGGATTATGTGGTGAAGGACGGAGATATTATGCTGTTCCGTTTTAATGTATAGGGAGGGAGACTTTGATCATGCACAGAATGATAGATTTTCCTCATCTTGGAATTCATCTGAAGTCAGTGGGCGATCATATAACGATATTAGGATTTGACATCGCATATTACGGGATTATTATCGGGATCGGTATCCTGGTCGGTATCTTTATAGCAGCCATGGAAGCAAAACGTACCGGGCAGAATCCGGATGATTATTACGATCTTGCAATATATGCTGTTATCTTTTCGATTATCGGAGCGAGGATCTATTATGTGGTCTTTTCCTGGGATATGTACAAAAGAGATCTATTAAGTATCTTTAATATCCGCCAGGGCGGGCTTGCGATCTACGGAGGTGTGATCGCGGCGGTCATTACGGTGATTATATTCGCGAGAATAAAGGGATTGTCGGCGCCGCTTCTGATGGATACAGCGGGACTTGGACTGGTAGCGGGACAGATGATCGGACGCTGGGGGAACTTCTTTAACCGGGAAGCTTTCGGAGAATATACGGACTGGCTTCTTGCGATGCGGCTTCCGGTGGATGCGGTCAGAGGTTCGGATATTACAGACTTGATGCGTAAGCATATGGAGACGGTGGAGGACGTATCGTTTATCCAGGTGCATCCGACATTTCTGTATGAGTCGCTGTGGTGTTTTCTGATTTTGATTCTGCTGCTGATATACAGGAAACATAAGAAGTTTGACGGAGAGATCTTCCTTATGTATCTTGCCGGTTACGGATTCGGCCGGTTTTGGATCGAAAGGCTTCGGACAGACCAGCTCCTGCTTCCCAACGGATTCCCGGTGTCACAGCTTCTGGCGGGCATCCTGGTGGTGGGTTCGATCCTCCTGCTGTTATATAATTGGCAGAAATGGAGATATTTTGATTAGAAAATATATAGGGCGTGTTGAAGAGCGCTTCTGTAATATTACAGAACAGGCTTTCAGGCACGCTCTTTTTGTGGTTGATTTGCGGAAGTTTCTGCATAGTTTTCATTTGGAATGCGAATAACTAAAGTTATGGTCAAAGTACCCTCGGTGTGTTTTACACTGAGGGTACTTTCAAAGATAGAAAGAAGTATCCTGACATTGTGCAATATTACTAAAAAAATCACGTTAGATTCCCGGCATAGAGGGGTCTGTTTTGAAAAGGATGAAAGAACTTTCTGAAATTCCTGTTTGTATTGAAAATAATTTCATTGCTGTTATACTTGGTGGCAGACGGAAATAAACAAGGCACAAGTATCAAAGCAAGTATCAAAGTAACCGAAAACAAAGAAGAGAAGAAAGGAGCAAAGTATGCAGGAAAGTGTGGAACATCTAAGGGGCAGGCTGGTGGTATCCTGCCAGGCGCTGCCGCATGAGCCGCTGCATTCATCCTTTATTATGGGAAGGATGGCGCTGGCGGCAAAAGAAGGAGGGGCGGCGGGAATCCGCGCCAACACGAAGGAGGACATCCGTGAGATACGGTCACAGGTTGATCTTCCGGTGATCGGAATTGTAAAGCGGGATTATGAAGGCAGCGGGGTCTATATCACTCCGACGATGAAAGAAATCGGCGAGTTGATGGAGGTACGGCCGGAGATCATTGCTGTGGATGCGACCGGGGACTTAAGGCCCGGCGGTCTGAGCCTGGATACATTTTTTGGACAGATCAAGGAGAAGTATCCGGACCAGCTTCTGATGGCGGACTGTTCGACCATAGAAGAAGCGGTCCATGCGGATGAACTTGGATTCGACTTTATCGGGACTACCATGGTTGGATATACCGGCCAGAGCAGAGGCGACCAGATCGAAGCGGATGATTTTAAGATCTTAAGAGAGGTGATCGCCAGAGTCAAACACAGGGTGATCGCGGAAGGCAATATCAATACGCCGGCAAAGGCCCGGCGGGCCATCGAACTGGGGGCATTCTGCGTGGTAGTAGGTTCAGTCATTACGAGACCTCAATTGATTACGAAGGCATTTGCAGATGAATTAAAAGACAGTCAGAAAAGGAGATAAAATTATGAGAGATTTAAACAAATATAAAGGAGTTATCCCTGCATTTTACGCATGTTATGACCAGGAAGGTGAGATCAGTCCCAAAGGAGTGCAGGCACTGACAAAGTATTTTGTGGAAAAAGGCGTGAAAGGAGTCTATGTGAATGGTTCTTCCGGAGAATGTATCTACCAGAGCACAGAGGACAGGAAAGTGGTTCTGGAAAATGTTATGGAGGCGGCCGAAGGCAGGCTTACCGTCATAGCGCATGTTGCCTGCAACAATACGAAGGACAGTATGGAGCTGGCAAGGCATGCCGAGAGTCTGGGAGTGGATGCGATCGCGGCGATTCCGCCGATCTACTTCCGTCTGCCGGAACACGCAATCGCAGAATACTGGAACGATATCAGCCAGGCCGCGCCGAATACAGACTTTGTCATCTACAATATCCCGCAGCTTGCAGGAGTGGCGCTTACGATGGGGCTGTTCGAAGAGATGAGGAAGAATCCAAGAGTGATCGGCGTAAAGAATTCTTCCATGCCGGTGCAGGATATTCAGATGTTTAAGCAGGCGGCGGGAGAAGACTATGTCGTCTTCAACGGACCGGACGAGCAGTTTATCAGCGGACTGGCGATCGGAGCCGAAGGCGGGATCGGCGGGACCTACGGTGCAATGCCGGAATTATTCCTGAAGTTAGAAGAGTATATGAAAGCCAACGATCTTGAGAGAGCGAGAGAGCTTCAATATACGGTCAATAAGATCATCTATAAATTATGCTCTGCCCGTGGAAATATGTATGGGGTCATCAAGGCCGTTCTTAAGATCAACGAAGGACTTGAGCTTGGAAAGGTAAGGGAACCGCTTCCGAATCTGGCCTTAAGTGATATGGAGATCGTCAGGGAAGCCGCGCAGATGATTAAGGATGCAAATGCAAAGTACAAGGTTTAATCATTGTTTTGTTGCCGAAAGAAAGTTGGGGGGCATCAAATAGGAGGAAAAAATGCAGGGTTTTACGGTAGTAGATTTGGTTATTTTAATAGTATATCTGGCAGCTGTATTATTTGCCGGCCTTCATTTCGCAAAGAAGGAGATGAAGGGAAAAGAGTATTTTAAGGGTGACGGAACTGTACCGTGGTGGGTAACTTCCGTATCTATCTTCGCAACTTTATTAAGTCCTGTTTCCTTCCTGTCACTTGCGGGGAATTCATATGCGGGTACCTGGATCATGTGGTTTGCGCAGCTTGGTATGCTGCTTGCAATCCCGCTGACAATCAAGTTTTTCCTGCCGGTTTACAGTAAACTCGATATCGATACGGCTTATCATTATCTGGAGCTGCGGTTTGGAAGCAAAGGGCTCCGTGTGCTGGGGGCGGTGATGTTCATTGTCTACCAGGTGGGACGTATGTCGATCATTATGTACCTTCCCTGCATGGTGCTTGGAAGCCTGACCGGAATCAATGTCAATGTCCTGATCGTCATTATGGGAGTGATTGCAATTATCTATTCCTATACCGGCGGGTTAAAGTCGGTACTCTGGACGGATTTTATCCAGGGATCCGTGCTTTTAATCGGGGTTACTTTTTCACTGTTATTTCTTCTTGCGCATATTGACGGAGGGATCGGAGCGATATTTTCTGCATTTTCATCAGAAGGCAAATTCCTTGCCGATAACCAGCCGCTCTTTGATATCAACATCTTAAAGGACAGTGTGTTCATCCTGATCGTTGGCGCGGGTCTCAATACGATGGGATCTTATGTGTCCAGCCAGGATATTGTACAGCGTTTTACTACAACGACGGATACGAAACAATTGAACAAGATGATGCTGACGAACGGCGTGTTATCGATCTTCATTGCAACCGTGTTCTATCTGATCGGAACGGGTCTGTATGTATTCTACCAGCAGAATACACTTCCTCCGGCAGGAGCGCAGGATCAGATCTTTGCATCTTATATCGCATTCGAACTTCCGGTCGGCGTCACAGGCTTGCTGCTGGCGGCTATCTATGCGGCGTCGCAGTCCACGCTGTCAACAGGGCTTAACTCGGTTGCGGCAAGCTGGACGCTGGATATTCAGGCACGTCTGACGAAGAAGGAATTAAGCTTTGAGAAACAGACAAAGATCGGCCAATATGTGTCGCTGATCGTTGGAATCTTCTCCATCGCTGTATCTATGGTACTGGCCAACGGCGGAGTAAAGTCTGCATATGAGTGGTTCAACGGTTTCATGGGCCTGGTGCTTGGGATCCTGATCGGTACCTTCATTCTGGGAGCATTTACAAAAGTGGCGAATACCTTTGGCGCAGTGCTGGCATTTATTGCGGCATCACTGGTCATGGTCGGCATCAAGTATTTTGTACCGGCCGAGATGGTCACGATCTGGTCATACTCGCTGATCTCCATAGGAGTGTCTCTGGTTGTGGGAATTCCAGCGAGTATGATATACAGGAAGGTAAAAGGAGATACATCCGTACCGGCGCCTTACACGACAATCTATAAAAATTAACAGTAATTGCGCCGGTAAGGGCGCAATGTCCCGATGGGAGGAGAAGAGAATGGTATTTGGAAATATTAAGAATGTGGAGGAATACTTACGGCAGGAAGATGCAGCCGCCGAGTGTTTCAGATATTGGAAGGAGCATGAGCTGAAGAGCTATGAAAAAGGCAGATATGAGATTGACGGGGACCGGCTCTTTGTCAATATCGTGGAATATGAGACGACAGAGGCCAAGAAGCGTTTTTGGGAGGCGCACAGAGAATATCTGGATGTGCATCTGATGCTTCAGGGTACGGAGCAGATCGATCTGAATTTTATTCACAATATGGATGTCCGGGAATATGTGTCGGAGGATGATTTCCTGCCGATGGAGGGGGAAAAGAACGGTTCGGTCATACTGAGGGAAGGAGATTTCCTGATCTGCATGCCAAGCGACGCCCACCGCACCGCAGTGGCAGCCGGGGAACCTGAAATGATAAAAAAGGCAATATTTAAGGTGCGTAAAGGATAAGAATATATTATAATAAAGGGGCACAGATATGAAGAGATATGTGAGTATAGATATAGGCGGGACGGCGATCAAATATGGCATACTGAACGAAAAAGGGGAGATACTGTCACGCAGTGAGATGCAGACGGAGGCATATAAGGGAGGACCTTTTATCCTGGCCAAAGCAATCGGTATCGTAGAGGAATACCAGAGAAGTGTGGCAGTCGACGGTATCTGTATCTCGACGGCGGGAATGGTGGACACAAAATCAGGCATGATCTTTCATTCTGCGCCTCTGATCCCTCATTATAGCGGGACACGGTTCAAGGAGACGATGGAACGAAAGTTTCGGGTTCCATGTGAGGTGGAGAATGATGTGAACTGCGCAGGCCTTGCCGAGTCCATATCCGGGGCAGCGCAAGGGGCGGATCCGTCACTGATACTGACGATAGGGACAGGTATCGGAGGCTGTATCATGATTGGCGGCAAGGTTTTCCACGGGTTTGGCAACAGTGCCTGTGAGGTCGGATATATGCATCTTCTGGGCAGTGATTTCCAGACGCTGGGAGCGGCAAGCATTCTCACAAGAAAAGTGGCAGAATGGAAGAACGAACCGGCAGCAAGTTGGAACGGGTATCGTATATTTGAGGAGGCAAAAAGAGGAGATGAGCTCTGTATCAGGGCGATCGATGAGATGACGGATGTGCTTGGACTTGGAATTGCCAATATCTGTTATGTAATCAATCCAGAGATTGTTGTACTTGGCGGGGGAATTATGGCGCAGGAGGGATATCTGAAAGACCGCATACAGGATGCGGTGGCAAAGTATCTGATTCCGGGTATCGCTTCTCATACGAAGATTGCGTTTGCCAGACACAAAAACGACGCGGGGCTTACGGGTGCGTTTTATCATTTTATGCAGTGCCAGGGATACGGCGAAAGATAAGGGTGAAGATGCAATGGAATATTATGTAAAGTCTGTGGTGCCGATGATAGAATCGAATTATGATAATTTTACGATGGTAGAAAAGACAATCGCTGACTTCTTCATTCGGAATCGTAAGAAGATGGATTTTTCTGCAAAATCCGTCTCGGAGATGCTGTATGTCTCGGAGGCGTCCCTGTCCCGTTTCGCGAAGAAATGCGGGTATCGGGGATATCGGGAATTTGTATATCAGTATGAGGAGACCTTCGTGGAGAAGCAGGAATCCATGACGGGGAATACACGGATGATCCTGAATGTCTACCAAGAACTGCTGAACAAGACGTACAATCTTGTAGATGAGGCCCAGATAGCCAGAATCGGGCGGTATCTGAACCAATCGAAACGGGTCTTTGTGTGCGGCAGGGGAAGTTCGGGGCTTACTGCAGAGGAGATGGAATTCCGGTTTATGAGGATAGGTGTTGATATCGATTCGATCAAGGATGCAGATCTGATGCGGATGCAGGCTGTATTTCAGGATCGGAACAGCCTGGTGGTAGGGATCAGTATCAGCGGGGAAAAAGAAGAAGTTCTGTATCTTCTCAGGGAGGCGCACTTAAGAGGGGCAAAGACGGTATTGATGACGGCAAAGAATAAGGGGATTTTTGAGGAGTTCTGCGATGAGATTGTCCTGCTGCCGTCGCTTAAGCATCTGAATCATGGCAATGTTATCTCGCCGCAGTTTCCGGTTCTGGTTATGCTTGATATTATCTATTCGTACTATGTGAATCAGGATAAGTTTGCCAAAGAGATCCTGCACGATAATACACTGCGTGCACTGGAAGGAGGAATCCGGGGGCATCATGAGGTCGGGTGATAATTAGCTTAAAAAGGAGGAGAAACAGATATGGTGATTGAGAATGTGAAGGTTTTCACGGAGGACTTAAAGTTCGCTGAAGGAAGGATCATGATCTCTGACGGGAGATTTGTACAGGACGGCACAATAGAGCCAAAAGATGAGGTCCTGGACGGCGGAGGGTGCTTTGCCATCCCGGGATTGATTGATCTCCATTTCCATGGGTGCAAAGGATATGATTTCTGTGACGGGACAAAAGAAGCCATCGAAGAGATCGCACGGTATGAAGCATCGGTGGGGGTTGCGGCTATCGCGCCGGCGACCATGACGCTTCCGGTGAATGAGCTGGAAGAGATTCTGTCTGTTGCGGCAGAATATAAGGAAGAGACGGAACAGAAGAGGATGCCGGGTGCGGATCTGGTTGGTGTGAATATGGAAGGGCCGTTTATCAGTGAAGCCAAGAAGGGAGCGCAGGATGCGAAGCATATCATCACCTGTGATACGGATATCTGCAGGCGGTTTCTGGCTGCCTCCCGCGGTCTGGTGAAATTCATAGGAATTGCGCCGGAACGAAGCGGGAATGCCCGGGAATTTATCACGGCGATGAAAGACCAGGTCCACATCTCACTTGCCCATACCAATGCAGATTATGACACCGCGATGGCTGCGTTTGACGCAGGGGCAGACCATGCGGTGCATCTCTATAATGCCATGCCGGCATTCACCCACAGGAATCCGGGTGTGGTGGGTGCAGTATCGGACAGTCCCCATGTGAGTGCAGAGTTGATCTGCGACGGCGTGCATATACACCCTTCCGTGGTGCGGGCGACTTTCAGGATGCTGGGGGCGGACCGGATTATCCTGATCAGTGACAGCATGCGTGCAACCGGTATGCCGGACGGAAGGTATACGCTCGGCGGCCTGGACGTAGATGTTGCAGACGGAAGGGCAACGCTTGCATCAAACGGAGCGCTGGCAGGTTCGGCGACGAACCTGATGGAATGTATGAAGCGGGCGGTTTTGCAGATGGGAATTCCGCTTGAGACGGCGGTTGCCTGTGCGGCAGGGAATCCGGCGAGGTGCCTTGGGCTGTATGATGAATACGGTTCTATTACACCGGGGAAGAAGGGGAACGTGGTGCTGCTTGACCAGGAATTGAATGTAAAGGCAGTGATTAAGGACGGGGTTCGCCTTCGTTAGAAGTTGTCATTGCAGCTTCTAACAAACTGCCCGGAGGCGGCAGAAGCAATGAAAGAGTGTGATAAGGATACTCTATAGAAGATTTACAAGGAGGATGGAGTATGGCAAGAAATGAAGGAGCATGCCTGGTATGCGGGAAGCCGATCGTATATTATGAGAAGGCGCAGAAGATGGAATGTGTGATGTGCCATAAGGAATTCGAGAGTCATGCAAGCTGCGAGGACGGTCATTATGTCTGTGATGACTGCCACGCGAAAAAGGGAATTCAGGTGATTATGGACGGGTGCAGGGCAAGCGGAGAGAAGAATCCGCTTGCCATCATGCAGTCCTTGATGGAAGACCCCTACATATATATGCACGGGCCGGAACACCATGTAATGGTGGGGGCAGCGCTGCTTACGGCGTACAAGAACTGCGGCGGATATGAGAATCACGGAGGGCAGGAGGCATTCGAAGAGGCACTTGAGGAGATGCGGTCAAGAGGAAGCGAATATCCGGGCGGTGCGTGCGGCCTGTGGGGATGCTGCGGGGCAGCAGTCAGCACGGGGATATTCATGAGCATTGTCACAAAGGCGACGCCGCTTACCGGGAATTCCTGGAAACTCTCCAATCAGATGACGTCAAAAGCGCTTGGCGCACTGGCAGAGCTTGGCGGACCGAGATGCTGTAAACGGGATTCCTTTACGTCGGTAAGAGAAGCGGTGGAGTTCGTGAAAGAGAATCTTAACGTAGAGATGGAGCTGCCGGAGAAGATCGAGTGTCATTTCTCCAACGAGAACAGGCAATGCCTGAAAAAGCATTGCCCGTATTATACGATTAATTGATCAGGAAATCAATGATATCCCAGCCGTCAGAGTTCATCCGTTTGTATAATTCCGTGTAACCGCAGCGGGTGCAGGTAACGGTGGCGAATTTCTTATTCTGTATATCAAATACTTTGGCGAAATTCCCGCCGGTTGCCTGAAACTGATCGCTTTCATAGTGCATATTGCCGCATTTGGGGCATACATATTGCTGTCTTTCCATAATTGTTCTCCTTTTCTTTGTGATAGAGTGGCGTACGCTTAGAAACTGTAGGAAAATAACTTCCATACAGTTCCTTAGTAACGTACGGTTGTGCCAAACGGCATCAGCGCCAGCTTGGCAAGTTTGAATTGCTGCAGGCCAAAGGGGATACCGATAATTGTTATGCAGAGCAGAATGCCGATCGCTGTGGATTCTACGGCAAGCCAGAATCCGGAGACGACAAGCCATATAATGTTGAGCAGGAAAGAACCGGCGCCTCCGCCGTAGACAACTTCTTTGCCAAAGGGAAAGAAGCTGAGTCCGGCCATCTTAAAACACTGCATCCCAACAGGAATGCCGATGACGGTGACGCACCACAGACACCCGGCAAGCGCCCAGCTCAGTCCGCTTATAAAACCTCCGAAGATAAACCAGAGTAGATTTCCCAGACAACCCATATCGTTCAACCTCCTTTCCAGATTCGTCAGGTACTGTACATGTTATTTTCGCACAGTTCCTTAGTACAATGATGTATCAGGACTCCTGCGGCAGATAAGCCGATGTGTGTCCAAATATAAAAAAGACTCTTACCATGACCTCTGCCACAATAAAAGTCTTGCACATCTCATTTGATACGGATACCTCTCGGTATCGGGTGACGCTCTCAAATACACTGTTCATATAGTGTTCGGCTACTCCCCTTTATCTGCTTGAAATCAATATACTACTATGAAGGGGAAATGTCAAGGGGGAAGATTTATATATTTCTATTAAAACAAATCTGAATGTGTTCCGGTACGAAACAAAAATAATTCAAGTACATCGTGATCAATATGGTAAATAAGAAGCCAATCCGGTTCAATATGGCATTCACGAAGTCCCTTGTAATTGCCTGTTAATCCGTGATCATGATATTTTTCAACTAATTTTTTCCCGGCTGCCAGTGTATTAACGACGTCTCGTAAATATTCCATCTTGCAGCCACGTTTTTTAGCAAGTTTCAGGTCCTTTTTAAATTGATTGGATGGAACAATTTTAAGCATCAGAAAATACCTCGTCTAAGATTTCATCAAAGGATTCATAACGCTTGTAGTTGCCCGGATTCTTTTGCATTTCTTCATATTCATCGAGAGCTGCTTTTGTAGCTGTGTTTAATGCGGGACGTTTTACTTCGAAGGGTATACCATTGTAATTAATTGCAGACCGTAAAAACATATTAATCGCAGAAGACATATTCAATCCCAGATCATTAAAAAGCGCTTCTGCTTCTTGCTTTAATACAGAATCCACACGTACATTAATATTTGTTGTAGACATTTATTTATCACCTCTTTTGATTATTATATGTTTAAATGCAAGAAATGTCAACATAATAGAGAAAAAAGTTTTGCACTGTATGTATATTGTGTTACTATTCACGGTCTAAATAGTTTTATGCAATACAAATAGACCGGGATTTCGCCGGTCATTTGTTTCGAATAGGCTTAACGACTTTTATTGTTGGGATGGTTGAGAGAATATTTCTTCTACAGTATACGGGTTACCATTACACAACCGCGTCAATGCAGTCATCTCATTAATCCCATTCCTTCTGCATGTTTCTATATAAGTTTTGATTGCTGCATAATTGTCTGCTGTTCCAGTTGAAGCAAACTGGCCTGACACCTTCATCTTTGTTTTTACACCACGCAGCCGCGGGTTTGAGGCTCTCTATAACAATTGGATTTTATACTTTATTTAGACCGTGAATAGTAACTCCACAGCTCCACAGCAGACAAATTCCCGGTTATCCCCCTCCTCATGACATTTTCAGACAAAAAAATCCTCAATATTTTAGCGGGTACCGCCAATGAATATAGTCTTTTTTCACAATATAATATTCATATTAAAAAGCTTTTTATTGATATTTACAACTTTAAGACGCGTGTCATATTGAACATGGTAGAACAAAGAAAGGAACGAGAGAATATGACAAAACAAAAAAAGGCTATGGTCATATTGGCTATCGGTGCTTTTACCTCGTCGATTTATGCCGCTGCGCAGAATCTTCTTGCATACATAGCAAATGATTACCCAACTGTAGACTATTTGACGGTCGTCTCACTGATGAGTGTTCCCAGCATGGCAAGTCTGATCGTTGCCCTTCTTAACGGACCGTTATCGATGAAAATCTCGAAAAAACTGCTGATGATTATTTACATGGTCGCAAGCTGCGTGTCTATGTTTGGTTTTGCATTAGTGGGTGCGAACGGACCGTTTGCTTTATTGATGGGGGCTGCTATTATAAACGGCCTTGGTTCAGGAGGACGTAATCCACTCCAGAATACGCTGGTCAGCGAGTATATTGACCCGGAAAAGCAGGCTTCTTTTATTGCCTTGTCTTCGGCTCTGGCGAACTGCGGCATGGCTGTCTGTAACTTCTTGTTCGGTGCTGTGGGGTCTGGAGACGGCGGTGCCAACTGGCCGTATGCCTTTTATATCGGCGCGGCGTTGAGCATCGTGTCTCTTGCAGCGGTGTGCTTCCTCCCAGGTACTGAAAAGGTGAAGGGAGAAGCAACCGAGAAGGAAAAAAAGGGGCTGAACCTGAATGGATGGAAGCCCTATAGAGTATTGGCAATGATGATCCTTCTCGGAATATTTCTGATTGGCTACAGCGCTTTTACCCTGAATGTATCGAACTATATTATTGTAGAGCATCAACTGGGAACCGCCGCCGAGGCAGGTGTCGCTTCCACGATTATGACCATCAGCGGTATGCTGATCGGCTTCTCTTACAGCATCTGGGGAAAAGTTTTTAAAGACTGGACCGCTGCCGCCGGATTTATCTTTGCAATATTTGGGCTGTGCGGTATGCTGTTCCTGACTAATTCCCTGATCGGAATCTATCTTTGCGGTTTCTGTATCGGCATCGGGTTAAATCTGGTTACACCGTTCGGCGTTGCAAAGATTATGGCAGAATGCCCGCAACATATCGTTGCGCTGGCGATGTCCGTATTTACTGGTATTAACTTCCTGTCAGTATTTGCCGCTCCCTATATTCTGAACGGTATCGGCAAGATGCTGGACAGTGGAAGCAGCGGTATGGCAATTGTTGGTATCGGAGTTTTTGTAATAGGTGTTGTTCTGTCCGCTGTCCTGTTTGGTTTGCATAAGGAGGTGCAAAATGAATCGATTGGATAAATTAAATGACCGTACTGACGCTGAAAAATGGGCGCATCCGGAACTGCAGCAGGCATTTGCCGCTGCTGAGACTCCGAATCCCATGTTCGAGCAGATCTACAATCCGGAGATACCTTTTGAAAAACGTAAGGCGGATAACGAGAGCGCATATGAAGCGATCATGGCCGCAGCCCCGTCTCCGGATCCAGAAAAGAACAAAAAATACGATATTCTAGGATGTCCGGAAGAACCGGATACCAGCGTTTCAATCATGGTCGCAAAGCCGGGTAAAATAAAAAAGAAAAAATTACCTTGTATTCTGCACATTGCCGCAGGTGGTCTGTATGCCTGCTATAATCCATATCCTGACACTCTGGCAGAGCAGTATGACGCGGTAGCCGTCGTCTGCGATTATCGTACCCTTTTTAAAGGAGGCTGTTACCCTGCAACTATCAACGATCTTCACGCAACATATCAATGGGTTGTAGAGCATGCGGATGAGCTTGGAGTTGACTCCGACAAGATCGTCATTAACGGGATCAGCAGCGGCGGGCATCTGGCTCTTGCTCTGTGTCACCGCCTGAAACGGTATGGATATCATCCAAGAGGATGCGTAGCTGAAGTCCCGATTCCTGACGAACGAACCATCTACAATTCCAGCAAGCGGGTTCAGAATTGGGGCGGACGTGAGTTGTACGCCAGCGGACAGGCATGGCTCGGCTATCGTAATGCCAATGCTGCCAGTGTCCCTGCAGAAGCGTTTGCCAATCATGCGGAGCCGGAGGACTGTATTGGGCTTCCGCCGACCTTCATTCATACTTGTGATTCTGAAGTTGCCACAGATCCCGATATGGCATATGCTTCCAAGCTGATCCGAGCCGGTGTCTATGTGGACCTTCATGTCTGGGGAGGGTGTAATCACGCCGCGATGACTTTTGAGGAATCTTCCCTGAACCGCAGCGAGTATGGGCAATTCTACTGTGACTTAAAGAAAAAGCAGATACAGGACTGTTTCAGATATGATTTACGCCGTCAGTGGATCGAAGAAGAATTGAAGGAGGATTAAGATAGTGAGTTTATTAGATAAGTTAAACAATCGTACGGAAGGAGAAAAATGGTCGCATCCTGAGCTGATAGATGTTTACAACACCATGGAATGCATTGGAAATCTGATGGATACGACGCTCAACACAGAGCTGCCCTTCGAAGAGCGCAAGAAACAGAATGATGATATGATCGCCACGGTAAAGGCAATGTTCCCGGTTAAGGACGAGACCCGCTGCAAGAGATACGATATCCCCGGATGTCCGGAGGAGCCGGATGCCGTTTCCTACGCCACTGTGACACATCCCCAGAAAGCGGGAAAGAAGAAGCTTCCCTGTGTCATCTACATCGCAGGAGGCGGACTTACCGCCTGCATGGAATGCAGCTTTGACAGTATCGAGTTGTCAGACCGGGTAAATGCAGTTGTCGTCGTATGCGGTTACCGCACGATCTACAGTGGCGGCGGATATCCGGCCACGATCAATGATGTCCATGCAGCGTTTATATGGGTGCTGGATCATGCCGAAGAGTTGGGGATTAACCCGGACAAGATCGTGATTCACGGCGCGAGCAGCGGCGGGCATCTGAGTCTGGCTTTGTGCCATCGGCTGAAACGATATCAATATCACGGCCACCAGCCGCGCGGATGTATCGCACTGGTACCCATCTGTGATGAACGCACCATTTATCCGTCCAGCAAGCGGCTCATTTCCTTTGGAGGACCGGAGCTTTATGCAAGCAGTCTTGCGTGGCTCGGCGACAGACAGGCGAACTCGGCCATGGTTCCAAGAGAAGCCTTTGCAAACCATGCGACTGCAAAGGAATGTGTCGGCCTTCCGCCCACATTTATCCACACTACAGAGCATGAAGTTTCCGTAGATTCGGATATGTCTTACGTATCAAAGCTGATTCAGGCAGGTGTCTATACTGATTTCCATGTCTGGGGCGGTGCGGGGCACAGCACGCTTGGATATGCGGTTATTCCGGAGGACAGAGGACCGTATGCCCAGCTGTATCTTGATGAATTGACAAAACAGATGACAGATTGCTTTAAATACGATCTCCGCCGTAGTTGGATTAAAAACGAGCTGGAAGACGGCAAACAGAAAGGAGCATAATATGAGGAAGGATCAGAATATCCTGGACGGGACTTACGAAGTCCCTCAAAAGGTTGTAGAAGATTTAAAAAAAGTATATCCCTATTTTCGTATTGAACCAGGGCGGGATGATTTTGTCAGGCACGGCAACGAATTTGCCCATCCTTTTGCCGCAGAAGCAATGAGCATGGATGTCGCGGCGGCTATCGAGGGCATGAGAAGCCCGGACAAAACAAAAGAACAAATGCGCGGGGAGCGTCAGGCTCTTATTGACGCAAACAAACAGTACTGGGATCAGATCGATGCCGAGCATCCTGAGTTTGAGAAGTATGGATACTGGGAAGAATACGATGTGGACGGCTGTGCAGAAGAGCCAGATGCACCAAAGGTACATGTCGTTGTCCGCCGCTTGCGGGAAAGCTTTAAGAAGGGACCATATCCGGTCGTATTATTTATACCGGTGAGCGGTCTCTACCAGGCTGACCCTTGGACTGCCGCAAACGCTCCCATCACAAAATACTTTGGATGCCAGCTTATCGTTCCGTGGATCCGCGTCTTCCCAGATGCAGAATATCCTGCGGCAGTCAATGATCTGCATGCTGTCTATCAGTGGATGATCGAGAATGCCGAAAAGCTGGAAATTGATGCGGACCGTATTGTCATTATCGGGGGAAGCAGCGGAGGACATCTGGCAGCAGCACTCCCGTTCCGTCTGAAACGCTATAACTGGTGCGGCGGCCCAATGCCGAGAGGCGTTGTCACCATGGATTCCTTCTATGATGACAGAGAGACCACCCGTTCTATGCGGACTCTTTACAAGAGCTGGGACGGGCTCGCCAACCGGTTGACCAATATGCGCTACATGGGAATGAATTTCGCATCTGGTTTCATTGGACCTGAAGCCTATGCCAATCATGCGACGATCGACGAGTGCAGGGGGCTTCCGCCCTATGCCATCTATCAGAATCAGGACTGTCCGGGCTGCGATCCGGCAATCGAATTTATGCAGAAGCTGAATGAAGCCGGTGTTTTCTGCTCCTTCTACATGGGAGGCGGCACCACTTATGTCGGCAATCCGAATGTTCGTGTTTGGCAGCTGTTCTGCGCTACAGGAGATCCGTATGAACCAACAGTCGGCATCGATGCGGTGGCACGTATGGACGCCTTCTATGTAGGACATATCACAGATTTCCTGCAGTATGATCTCAGAAGGCAATAGGATCTGATCAGACAATAGAGCCCTATTCTTCATCCATATATGAAGAGCAGGGCTTTATAGACTTTTGATGGTCTTATAGGGTGTTGTTTCGCAGATAGCGGTCGGCCAGGATCGCCATTCTGAGCCGAAACCGTATATTGGGATCCTTCAAATTACAGTTCAGCAGTTTACTGATTCTCTGGAGGCGATATTTAAGTGTGTTAATATGAATGAACAGCTTCTCTGATGTAAGCTTCATATTTTCCCCGGAGTCCAGATAAGTAACTAATGTCTCGGCCAGTTCCGGATCTGAGAAGACAGGACCAAGTAGCTTTTCTGTCTGGAGTTTGAGCTCTGCCCTCGGCACTTTCAGAAAAAGCGTATACATGTACCAATCGTCATAAAAACTTACAACCTCACAAATCCGCAGTGCGGCAGAAATATTTGCCATCTCTTTTGCGTTGTAATAACTGACGGAAAATTCGGTGAGAGTCGAGGCAGCAGTGCCCACGCTCACTGTCCGGTTATTCTTCGGAAATACTTGACTGAGCCTGCGTACACTGCCGAGAATCCGGTCGCGGAATGTTCCTTCGTCCTCTTTTTGGAGCCACGGGACAAATATGACCAGTTCGGAGGAGTCGATGAATGACAGAGCCGGAACATTTTCAAAGGAAAGTTCCTGAGACAGGAAACTGCGTACCGAATTAACATCCATGTCCTCCTGAATGTAATCCTGGACAGGAAGACAGGAAGCACTGAGCAGAATACAGTAATAGTCATATTTTGATTGATATCCAAAAGATTCCGCAAGCGAGTCATCACCGGACGAAACTCCGGAATACACCAGCTCACGTATCCATTCGTCGCATCGGTATTCCTTGATGAACCGAGTCGCCATGACAGAAGAAAAATGTTTGGAAAAGGACAGCATATTGACTCCTCGGGGAAGCAGGATCAGCGGCAGCTTCTTTTCGGTATAATAAGAAAAATCTTCGTTATCAATGACGGTCTGCATTACTGTAGTAAAGATACCCGGAAATAGGAGTATCCCGGCAGGTTTCGCTTTGTCCATCTTAACCGCAGTTTCCTCCCAGGGCTTTCTTTCATATTCGGGTGTGTGCATTAAAAGCAGTCCGGGCATGACCCATTGATTGAATTCAATCTCTGTATCCGGGGCGCACCAGGTAATCTCATTATCAAGACCGTTCTGACCGGCAAGTATTCTGGCACCCCGCATCAATGGTGTGCCCAGTAACTCCCTAATTGTCATTACTGTATTCCTCCCTTCAGTCTGTCTGTTCCCCTCTGATCGGAAGACAGTGCCCGTATTCTTTTGCATTTCTTCAGAAGACATATTTAACATTAATATTTGTTGTAGACATTTCTTTTGTTTTATTATATGAGTAAATGCAAGAAATATCAACATAATAGAGAGTGTAGTTTGGCATTGTATGTATATTGTAAAACAAAAGTGAAACATAATTCAATTCCACCTGAATTCTCCATAAAAGGGATAGTATTTTGGCAAATAGCGGTATACGATAGAGGAGGAAGGCAAATGTGAAGAATAATTAAGATGCCTTTCGAAGGAGGATTTAGAATGGATCAAATAATGACAGGCACTTTTTTGGCAAAGAAACGTAAGGAAAAGAATATGACGCAGGCGGTGCTTGCAGAACGGCTCGGCGTATCTAACAAGACGATTTCAAAATGGGAGACGGGGAAATGTATGCCGGATTACAGCGTGATTGAGCCGCTTTGCGAAGAATTGGAAATAACGGTTGCAGAATTACTTGACGGAGAAGAAAGAACAGATAAAAGTGTTCGTATCTATGATGATGCGCAGATACTCGAACTAATTAGGAGAACGCAGAATCTTGAAAGTCAAAGAACATCTTTATACGGTTTAATCTTAATAATTATAGGGCTGGCTTTTCTGATTATTCATTTTAATATCGGCGGAAGTAATGTGAAAGATTTTGTTTCGGGTGTTCTGTTAGGCTTATCCATTTTTGAAATGCTGGTGGGGCTGTGTGTATGTGTCAGCGGCATAGAACGGCAGAAGAAATATTAGACAGTATACTGCCGATAAAGATCAAAACTGCCGGAACAATATATTTCCGGGGATGATGCCACAGATCGCTCTCGATCTTCCAGTTCCGGATTGGATGGAACCATTCTAACCAGACGGAACCTGCAGCGCCGGCCGATGCAAAGAACAGCGCCGTCAAGATGCTGCAGATACCAAAGCTTCCCATATAGAACGCAAAGCTGCACAGGAAGACAGCCTCTGCCAACAGGTTTACCGAGAAGATGAACAGGCAGTAAGGAATACAGAACAGTTTTTTCTGCCCGGGCAGAAAGCGGACGGCCCGTTCTAATGCGGGGTCGCAGGACAGCAGGATACATAAGGGTGTATTCATGGTAAGGATCGCGAATCCGACCGGCAAGGCGAATACAGAGCCTGTCTGTCCCAGAATCAGAGGTAGAAAACAGGCGATACCGCACATGCCCGCAGTATTGGCAAGATAGTTCTTATGTGCTGTCAGGTACCGGAAGAAGTATTTCCACATGGAGAAATGAAGATGGTTCCTTCGATGGTTCCTGGCCATTGGGCGGGAGGAGGCATTCCGTAAGAAGCTGTAGGGATCACGGCGACTTAAAACAGCAGCAAAAGCAAGGGCGCAAATGCCCGAAAGGACGGATAGAGTGGCAGCATCCGGCAGCAGGAAGATGGTGGTTATCAATCCGCCGGCTGACAGGAGGCATACGAAAAGCCGCTGCTTATCTGGAAAAAATAGATTCCCGGCCAGCAGGATGCCGCTTAGGGCGCACAGAATACTGGTGAGGACTTCGGCGGCGCTTAAGGAAGAGACGGCCAATACGACCGCCCAGAGCATGGCCGTCTTTGTGAGTAGTGTATAAACGCCCAGAGAGCCGACGTAGGCAGCGACGAATTCATGCCCGTTAAGAGGCAGCATAAGCGCATGCTTCAGATCACTTTGGTTGTCAGATGCGGACAGTGCCTGCCACATGATTCCGGCAGAAAATACCGTGCTCATCAGATACAGGACGGACGGGGCGATCTGAATCTTAAGGTCGGCAATATACAGGCTTAAGAAAACGATCAGTTCGGCCAGGAGCGTCTTGCCTGCCCGTTCATATCTGGTTCCGAATAATTTCTTTGCAAATGCTTTAAATAGGATCTTCATCGTGCAGCGCCTCCCGTATCTGTGCAGCATCTATTTCTTCATGTTCAAAACTCTTTTGTATCTTTCCGTCTTCTAATACAAGCACACGGTCGGAGGTCAGTGTAATACTCTCCAGGATGTGTGAAGAAAACAGGACCGTTCCATAAGGTTTATAGCCTGCAATCAACCGGTATAAGAATTCGGTACTGGTAAAATCCAATCCGTTCACAGGCTCGTCTAACAGCAGCAGGTCCGGTTTCAGTGCAAATGCGGTGATCAAGAATGCTTTCTTCTGGCTGCCGGTAGACAGATCTTTTAAGAGAATATCCGTGTATTTTTCAAAGTGAAAACCATGAATCAGTTCGGATATATCGGGTATTGTTTTATGGTATGCCGCAAATACATAAGACAGATATTCGCGGAAGGTAAAGTAGCAAAAAGAATGATCTTCCGCAAAAACCGTGTAGCGGCGCAGTTTGAAAGCCGGGTTCCGAAATGCGGCAGGAAGGCCGTCCATTCGGATATCAGCCGCCTGAAAATGGTCATGCAGGCCGGAGAGGATGTTTAAAAAGGTGGTTTTGCCGGCTCCGTTTAAGCCGATCAGCCCGATCACTTCATGGGTATAAAGCTCAAGCGACAGGTCGGTTAAAATCATTTTTGCCGGGTCATACCATGCCCGAAGGTTTCGGACGGACAATAATGTTGATTGTGATTGCTGTCTCATCTGTCATTCACTCCTCTGTCATGGCCGCGGTCCTTTTCCTTCTTCCACATAGCGCGGGCGGAAAAAAAGAATACTCCGCAGAGAATAAAGTACAGGCCGGCCAGCGGAAAGATACCGGATACAGTGCAGAAGATTGCGGCGATCAGCCAGATCAGTGCAAGAAAGCTACGAATATAAATATGACGCATAAGAAAATCCTCCTTTGAATCGGTTTTTGTTTTGTTATGTCTGTATCATACCCCAAAAGAAAACCGTCTGCGGTAATGTCCGCAAACGGCAGGTTTTTGACCGCAAATCTATCAGATGGCCGGCAATGCCTGGTAAGACAGTGTCACGACTGCCCGGAACAGATCACCGTCATAGGTTGTCTGCACGATTCCGTCGTATTTTGCGGCGGCAGTCTGCACGCTTTTTAGTCCCCAGCCATGCAGCCCTTTTTCGGTCTTGGTAGTCTTAAGTTCTCCATGTTCTATATCTGCTTTTTTCACATAGCTGTTCTCGACCCTGATCACCAACATCTGATGAATACGCCGGATAGTAAGAGAGATCATCCGCTGCTTCGGATCGGGAACCATTTCGGCAGCCTCCAGTGCATTGTCCAGGAGGTTACCTAAGACAGCGCAGAGATCCACGCTTCGGATATTGGTATGGCGCGGGAATTCTACCTGCACTTTTAACGGTATCTCTTTTTGTGAGGCAGAAGCCATCTTGCTGTTGATGAGGTAATCAATCGTTTCGTCTCCGGTCCAGACGGTGTCGGCCATTTCCTGCGAAGGAGCATACAGCTCATCCAGATAATGGATGGCATCTTCGTATTTTCCATGAGATAAGAACTGCCTTAAGGTACCGATGTGGTTGTGAAAATCATGAAATAATCTGGCGTTGACGGCATAGGCATTGCTGAGCGCCGTGTAGTCCTTCTCCAGCAGTTCTGCCTGTTCAAAGCGTAATCTTGCCAATTCCTTTTCGGTCTCATACTGACGGTTCAGCTTCAGCACCAGGATAGACATGATCAGAACGACGGACAGGATTACCCACATATCGAGCGTATCATCCGGAATGGGCAGGACGGTCTGTCCATTCAGACTGATCACGGCAAAGAAGCCGGCCAGGGCAATAAAGGAAACCAGGCGGAATGCCTCCTGCCTGTTCATCTCGGGTTTCTTTGCAATATAGAGGAAAAGCCCGGTCAACAGCAGGTTAAGAATCCATGCAGGGAGCTGTCCATGTGTGGAACCGGCATCCAGATAAGCGGCAGACCCAAGCAGGATGCCTGTGCCTGCCGAGATCAGAAACTGCCAGAAAGCCACGGCGATCCCGTAGAAGATGCCGATGAACAGGACTATCCGGATATTGGTCCTGATGATTGCGGCAGGGTGTTTTGTTTTTAGAACCCGGCAGATCAGATAGAAGCCGAATGCAATGCGCAAAGCGCAGGAGAGGATTGCAGATAGTATAACCAGCCAGCTGTTCATAGATGTGTCCCCCAGTAATGATTAATCTGTGCCTTGACTTCCGGTAAATGGGAACGGCTGATGGGAAGGGCAGTCCCGTCCTTCAGGACAGCCGTGCCGTTTTTCACCTGCATCACATGGATCAGGTTGACGATACAGCCCCGGTCAATGAAAATAAATTCTTCGGCTGCCAGCTCTTCGAAGACTTGTTGGAGAGTCCGGCGTACTTTGGATGTACCGGCAGCAGTGATGATGCCTACATTTTTCCCGTCGCGTTCAAGATAAAGGATATCCTTGTAAGGGATTTTTTCAAGCCTGCTGCTTGTGCGGATGGTGTAAACCTTCCCCTCTTCTAAGGAGAGTAACCGTAGTGCGTCGGCAACGGCCAGGGGCAGGCGCTTTTCGATATCGCTTTTAGGCACATAGCGGAAAATGGACAGCTCAAAAGCGTCTATGGCATATTCGATGTGAGAAGTGATAAAGATGATCTTCACATCCGGGAGGACAGGTTTCATACAGGCGGCAAGTTCCATCCCTGATTTGCCCGGCATCTCTATATCAAGAAGGATCAGATCATAATAAAAATGATCCTCCGTAATATCGCAGAGGAGATTATCGCTGCGGGTGTAGGTCTTGATCTCGCCGGCAATCCGGGCCTGATTCAGGCAATCCTGTGTAATGGCGGCATTGGACCGGACCATATGTTCTTCGTCGTCGCAGATTGCGATATGCAGCATATGAGTCATCCCTTTCTTTATAGTGAGTGTGTTGTAAGAAGATTCTTTTCAGGAAAACCTAAAAGTCTCCGATAGTGTGATTATACTACATTTTCCGGCTGCTGTCATAAACATTTCGCTGCAATAAAATGACAGTTCAGAGCAAAACTGTTGTACTTCTGCCATAAGGAAGTTAAAATGAAGATAAAATCAAGTAAAATCGTACATCAAGGAGGGATTGTTTATGTCAGTTTCAGGAATTGGTTCTGCAGATAAGATTCAAGGCAGCGATGCCAATACAAGTATACAGTCTATTGATCAGAAGATTCAAGAACTGAAAAATCAGATGAAGAAGATCAGGGAAAATAAAAAGTTAATGCCCGAAGAGAAGGAGAAAAGAATTAAGAATCTTGAACAGCAGATAAAAAAGCTGGAAGAACAAAAGAAAAAGATGGAGAAAAAAGAATCCAGGAATGAGGACCCCTTGAAGGAAAATGCCGCGAACAGTTCCCTGGATGATACAGTGGGAAATAATATCGACACCAGAGTATGAGTCTTCCGGTAAAGAGTTTTAGCTTATCGACGAATGCCCTTTTCTGTGTTATGATAATCAATGTATTATCATGAACAACAGAAAGGGGCATTTTCTGTGGAAGAAACCTTGGAAAATAAACCAATAAAATATAGAAAACATATTTGTATCGGCCTGTTGGCCCATGTAGACGCAGGAAAGACGACCCTGTCGGAAGGCATCTTATATCTTGCCGGGAAGATTCGGGAGCTGGGGCGGGTGGACCATGGGAATGCGTATCTGGACACATATGAGTTGGAGAGAAGCCGGGGGATCACCATCTTCTCCAAGCAGGCGGTTTTTGACTTTGGCGATATGCGGGTGACTCTCTTGGATACCCCGGGGCATGTGGATTTTTCCACGGAGATGGAGCGTACGCTGCAGGTGTTGGACTATGCGGTTCTTGTGATAAGCGGCATGGACGGCGTACAGGGACATACCCGGACTCTCTGGAGGTTGCTTCGGCGGTATGGGATACCGGTCTTTCTGTTTGTCAATAAGATGGATCAGGAGGGAACGGACAGGGACAGGCTGCTTGAGGAGTTGAAGGAGAAACTGGACGGGAACTGCGTTGCCTTTGACAATGCGGGTGAGGAGTTTTATGAAGAGCTTGCCATGTGTGAGGACACTGCGCTGGATGAGTATCTGGAGAATGGGAGCCTGAAGGAAGAGACCGTGATCCGTCTGATCGGAGAGAGAAAGGTATATCCCTGTTATTTTGGCTCGGCGTTGAAGCTTTGGGGAGTGCGGGAATTCTTAGAAGGGTTTGAACGTTATGCCAGGGTTTGGATGGGAGACCAAAGACGTCCCGGGAAAGCATCAGACAGGGGCAGCAGACAGAACACCGGCGGGACAGGGGGCGGGGCAGAAGCTTTCGGGGCGAAGGTGTACAAGATATCCAGAGACCCGCAGGGGAACCGGCTGACGCATCTGAGAGTTACCGTCGGGAGCCTCAAAGTAAAAGATATTCTGTCTTCCGGTGAAGAAGCGGCCAGTCAGTGGGAAGAGAAGATCAATCAGATCCGTATCTATTCCGGAGAGAAATACGAGACCGTAACGGAGGCGGAGGCGGGATGTGTCTGTGCCGTGACGGGGCTTAGTCATACGTACCCGGGAGAGGGACTGGGGACCGAGAAGGAGTCGGAATCTCCGATATTAGAGCCGGTGCTGAATTATCGGCTCCAACTGCCGGAGGGATGCGATGCACCTGTCATGCTGCGTAATTTAAGGCAGCTTGAGGAGGAAGATCCAATGCTTCGGATCATGTGGAACGAGGAGCTGGGTGAGATCTATGTGCAGCTGATGGGGGCAGTGCAGATCGAGATCCTAAAGAGCATGATTCGGGAACGGTTTCACACGGAGGTAACCTTTGACACAGGAAATATCGTATATAAGGAGACCATATCCGATACGGCGGAGGGGGTCGGGCATTTTGAACCGCTTCGACACTACGCGGAGGTACATCTGTTGCTGGAGCCGGGGAAGCCTGGCAGCGGAATCGTCCTGGATACAGACTGCAGCGAAGACGTGCTGGACTTAAACTGGCAGCGGCTGGTGCTGACCCACCTGGCAGAGCGGGAGCATAGAGGTGTGCTGACCGGATCGGCGGTCACGGATATGAAGATTACCCTGATCGCGGGACGGGCCCATCCGAAGCACACGGAAGGCGGAGATTTCCGGCAGGCTACCTGCCGTGCGGTCAGACAGGGGCTGATGCAGGCGGGAAGCATTTTGCTGGAGCCCTATTATGATTACCGTCTGGAGCTTCCGCCGGAGATGGTGGGACGGGCCATGACGGATATCCAGAAGATGTCCGGAGAGTGCAAAACTCCGGAGCTTACGGGCGGGATGTCCGTACTTAAGGGAAAGGTTCCGGCAGCCGGGATGCGGGATTACCAGCTGGAAGTCAACAGCTACACCCGGGGACAGGGGAAGCTGACCTGCACATTCAGGGGATACGAGCCGTGCCACAATGCCAGGGAGATCATAGAGGAGAAGGCATATGACCCGGAGAGGGATCTTGAGAACCCCACGGGGTCTGTTTTTTGTGCGCATGGGGCTGGGTTCGTCGTGCCATGGAATCGGGTGCAGGAATATATGCATATTGAGAGCCGGCTAAAAAGACAGCTTCGGCTGACAGAATCTGCGGAAATAGCGGCAGCAGAGGTAAAGGCAGGTCAGCCGAAAGGGCAGGAGGCACAGGGAAGAAGCGGCCGGATGAACCTCAGCAGAGAAGAGGAGAAGGAACTGGAGGAAATATTTATCCGCACTTACGGGAAGATTGAGAAGAAACCGCTTCCGCCTTCTAAGACTGTTACCGCAGCCCCAAAGGAGAGACAGAGGAAGGAAGAAGAGTCTGTTAAGGAATATCTTCTTGTAGATGGTTATAATGTAATATTTGCATGGGAAGACTTAAAAGAACTGGCGAAGGTGAATATCGAGTCGGCGAGGAATAAGCTGATGGATATCCTGTGTAATTATCAGGGATATCAAAAGTGTGCCGTCATTCTGGTGTTTGATGCGTATAAGGTGGACGGGTATGCCCTGGAGATTCAAAAATACCATAATATCCATGTCGTCTATACGAAAGAGGCCGAGACGGCGGATCAGTATATTGAGAAGGTTGTCCATCACATCGGCAGGAAATACCACGTGACGGTGGTGACTTCTGACGGTGTGGAGCAGGTCGTCACTCTGGGACAGGGCGGTACCCTGATCTCTTCCAGAGAATTCAAAGAAGAGGTGGAGCTTGTGAGGCGGCAGATACGAGAAGAGTATGAGAGCCGAAGAGACAAGGGAAAGAATTACCTGTTCGACCATATGGATGAGAAGCTGGTAAAAGATATGGAAGAGGTAAGACTCGGAAGGAAGGATACCATAGGATGAGTCTGACGGGCATTTGCAAGGACATTTTCCGGGCGATCCATGAGGGAAAATGGCTGAGTATCGAGTACAACAATCAGAATAGCGAACGGACCAGATACTGGATTGCAGTTAAGGATATCCACACAGGGCGCAGGACTTTGCGTGTAGAAGGACTGCATCTGGAGCTTATGACCGTGGCAGAACTTACTATTTACCTGGACAGGATTGCAGAAGCGAGGATTATAGAGGGTTCTTACTATCAGGTCAATGACAGGCTGATTGAGGATATCAGCCTGCATCCGTACAAGTATCAGACCATCTTTACCAATGTGGTGAATCTGAAGATCCTGAATTATCTGGAGGAATGCAATAAGGCGGATGTGGTGCCTTATCAGTGTGAGTATGCATTGATCAGCCGGCTGGACGCAGACCGGTTTCGGGATGGGGAATATACACTGACAGAAGAGCAGTTTCGGGAGATCGTGAAGGATTTCCAGTATAAGAGCTCTTCGCCGCACAGTCAGATCAGGATGAAAGAGATCTGCATGAATGTGTTGAGCATCCACACGCAAAAGGGGCTGTATGTGCTGGCGTACCGGAAGCTTGGGCTGGACGTGAAGAGCCGTGTGCTTCGGGCAAGTGACGAGATCAGTATCTGTACGGAATATGCTGTCGGCGGGGAGAAGCAGAGTATCCGGAAGTTTCTGGATGCGGATGATTATGTTTTGCTTGATGACATCGGGAATCACCTGGAGCTGATCAAGGACAGGATCACCTGGGGGAATCAGGGAATCTATAAGGTAGATGATCTTCCCTATCTGATCGGTATGGGAAGGGATGTGATTGTGGATCTGAAGAAAGAGTATGCCGCGATAACCAGGATGTATGAGGAAGAGAAGGTGACATATCCGATCAGGGCGTTCTTCGGGGAAATGGTGGGCAGGCCCAGACGTCTGAAGGATTATCCTGTCGCACTTTTAAACCGCAGGATTAACATGGATCAGCTTCTGGCAATCTATGAAGCCATGAAGTATCCCCTTGCGTATGTACAGGGACCGCCCGGGACGGGGAAGACGGCTACGATCATCAACACGATTATGACTGCTTTTTTTAACGATCGGACGGTCTTATTTTCAGCCTATAACAATCATCCCATCGACGGGGTATGCGAGGTTTTGAAGAATCTTAGGTATCAGGGCAGAGTGATTCCGTTTCCTGTGCTTCGCCTTGGAAACAGAGAAGAGGTGAAGAAATCCCTGCAAAATATCAGGGCGTTGTACGAAGAAGTGAAGGATATTCCGATCTATCATTCAACCCTTGATAAGAACAAGGATGATAAGATTGCTCGCACGAAGAGATTGTCAGATATGCTGAAGGATTATGAAGAGATCCTGAATCTGAATGAGCAGAAGGAGACGATTGACCGTCTTCTTGCATCCAACAATCAGCTTACTTTTCAGGTAGATCTGCAGGGGCGTCAGAGGCGGCAGATCGATGAGCGTTTAAAGAAGATCGGGAAGATATCGGAACGCGATGCCCATGGATTGCTGGACCAGAATGAAGAGGAGTTTTATAAATATCTATATTACACTTCCGCGAAGATGATTCAGCGCATCGGTGAACCAAAGAACCAGGAATTAAGGGATATTCTGGATATGAATGATGAGGAAAAAAGGGCGAAGGAGTTTGGGAAATATCTCTCTGACGGGGCGAATCTCAAGAAATTAATGCGAATATTTCCGGTGATCGCCACGACCTGTATCTCGGCGGCAAAGCTTGGCAGACCGGAACAGTACTTTGACATGGTCATTATGGATGAGGCAAGCCAGAGCAATAACGCAGCAGCGCTGATTCCCATTATCCGGGGCGATCATCTGCTGCTGGTGGGGGACCCGCAGCAGCTCAATCCGGTCATCGTACTGGATGAGAGAACGAATATGAGCCTTCGCAGGAAGTACCAGGTGCCGGAGGAATACGATTACTGTAAGAACTCTATTTATAAAACATTTCTCGCCAATGACCCGGTCAGCGAGGAGATCCTGCTGAGCCATCATTACAGGTGCGATCCCAGGATCATTGAATTCAACAATAAGAAATACTATAACGGGAAGCTTAAAGTAGAAAGTGAAAGCAGGGAGAAGGAGCCGCTGCTGTATTTAGACGTGCAGGGGAATATTACATCCCAGAAGAATACGGCGCCTGCGGAGGCGGAGCTGATCATCGAGTATGTCAGGCATAACAGGGACAAGAAGATAGGGATCATCACGCCATTTGCCAATCAGAAACGGCTCCTTGAAGAACGGCTTAAGGAGCAGCATATCACGGATATCACCTGCGGGACGGTACATGCATTTCAGGGGGATCAGAAGGATATCGTCTTATTTTCGCTGGCAGTCACGGAACAGACACAGCAGTCTACCTACCAGTGGCTTAAGAACAACAAAGAGCTGATCAATGTTGCGACCTCCAGGGCGAAGGAAAAGCTGATCGTCTTATCGAGCAGCGAGTATCTGGACCGGCTCCATGCCAATGATCCGGATGATGATATCTATGAGCTGGTGGAATATGTGAAATCCAACGGACGCTCCCGGGTGACAGAGAAGACGGCGGCTTCCAGGGCGCTTGGCGTGAAGCCCTACAGTTCACAGACAGAGGAAGCGTTTCTTACCAGCTTAAATCATGCGCTCCAGAATGTCCTGTACTACAATCTGAAATGTGTGGTCCAGAAAGAAGTGGGGATATCCCATGTGTTCAGAGACAATACGAATTACAGTGATCTGTTCTACAGCGGCAGGTTTGATTTTGTCGTGTATCAGAAGGAGGGCAGGGAAGAGTGGCCGATACTTGCGATTGAGCTGGACGGCAAGGAGCACATGGAAGATGCGGTGGTTAAGGAGCGGGACAGGAAGAAGCAGGAGATCTGCAGGGCCCATAATCTGGAACTGATCCGGATCGATAATTCCTATGCCAGGAGATATTATTATATCAAGGAGATTCTGATCGAGTATTTTAAGAAAATACGGGGAGGGTACTGACCATACAGTCCGCAGGCAGGCCGGTGGATCGTATACAGGCACAAAAAATACTTGACAATTTTCTGTGTTTGTTCTAAGATACTAATGTATTTGTAGAGTGATCAGGGAAGGAAAGCAGATATGAAGACAACATTTCATCAGAATATGAATCAGAATATGATGATGACAGGCTGTGTCAGCATGTGCATGATGTGCATGATGAACATGGCTTATTAGTGTATGCGTCGGATTATCTGATTTTTAACATACTATTTGTTTTTCTGGTAGAATGTAAGGAGCAGGTGCGGCGTGTACTTGTTCCTTTTTTTGTGGCAATAGACTGTTATCGGAGACAATTTTAAAAGAGAGGAGAACATAAGATGGCACAGATTGAAGTAAGACACCTGACGAAGATATTTACTTCAAAGGATGCAAAGGTTCATGCGCTCAAAGACATTAACCTGGAGATTGAGCAGGGAGACATCTATGGGATCATAGGGATGTCCGGTGCAGGCAAGAGTACGCTGGTACGATGTCTGAATTATCTGGAGAAGCCGACGGTGGGAGAGGTCCTGATAGATGGGAAGGAACTTGGGGGGATGCTGGAGAAGGAGCTTTTGAGACAGCGGAAAGATATCGCGATGATCTTTCAGCATTTTAATCTGCTGATGCAGAAGAATGTCGTGGATAATGTTAGTTTTCCGTTGCTGATCCAGGGCGTCAGGAAGAAAGAAGCGCGCAAAAAAGCGAAGGAGCTTCTGGGTATCGTCGGGCTTGAGGAGAAGGAACTGGCATATCCGGCGCAGCTTTCCGGCGGACAGAAGCAGAGGGTTGCCATTGCAAGGGCGCTGGCGTCAGATCCAAGAATCCTGCTGTGCGATGAGGCGACCAGCGCGTTGGATCCGCAGACAACGGCTTCTATCCTGGAGCTTTTGAAGGATATTAATACGCGTTTTGGGATTACGATCGTGATTATCACGCATCAGATGTCGGTGATCCGCAAGATCTGCAGCCATGTTGCAATTATGTCCATGGGAGAGATCAAGGAACGCGGGCGGGTAGATGAGATCTTCAGCCATCCAAAGACGAAGGAGGCGAGGGAGCTGATTCTTAAGGATTCGGAAGGAGGACATACGGACAGTCCCGGCAGGACGCAGGATCGGCTGATGGAGGCGAAGAAGATCCGTATCGTATTTTCAGAGAATTCGTCCTTCGAGCCGGTGATTGCCAATATGGTATTAAAGACCGGCAGGGCGGTCAATATCCTGAGAGCGGATACCAAGAATGTGGGCGGCATTGCCAAGGGCGAGATGATCCTTGGACTTCCGGATGACAGAAAACTGCAGAAAGAGATTGAAGATTATATCATAGAGAGAGGATTGGAGATAGAGGAGGTGACAGGAGATGTTTAGTAATGAAGTGGTACAGATGCTGATACAGGGAATCGGTGAGACTCTGTATATGACACTTGCGTCAACATTGTTCGGCTATCTGTTTGGGCTTCCAATGGGGATTCTTCTGACGATATCGGACAGGGAAGGAATCAAGCCCAATGCGGTGCTTTATAAGATTATGGATGTGATCGCGAATATCGTAAGAAGCGTCCCGTTTCTGATCCTGTTAATCGTATTGATTCCGTTTACAAGAATGATCGTAGGGAAAAGCTACGGTTCTACGGCAACGATCGTTCCCCTTGTGGTTGCGGCGGTTCCGTATATCGCCCGTATGGTAGAATCTTCTCTGAGAGAGGTGGATGCAGGGGTGATCGAGGCCGCGAGATCTATGGGAGCCTCTACATTTACCATTGTGACGAAGGTACTTCTGGTAGAGGCGAGGACGTCTCTGATCGTGGGGGTGACCATCACGCTCGGAACGATACTCGGATATTCCGCCATGGCGGGGACGGTCGGCGGCGGTGGTCTCGGTGATATCGCGATCCGTTACGGGTATTATCGTTACGAGGTGGGAATCATGGTGGTGACGGTAGTCCTGCTGATCGTATTAGTTCAAATATTCCAGACAATTGGCATGAAATTGTCTGTTCATCTGGATAAAAGAAAATAAAAAAACGGAGGAAATGTATGATGAAAAAAAGAGTATTGGCCCTGTTATTTGCAGGAGTACTGGCAGCTGCAGCTCTGACAGGCTGCGGCGGTTCGGATAAGGGCAGTGATTCCGGATCTGGTTCTGATTCCGGTTCCGGTGATTCTGGTTCCAGGACAGTGAAGGTTGCGGCATCGGCGACGCCGCATGCGGAGATTCTGGAGGAGGCGAAAGGCCTTCTTGAGGCAGAGGGATATGAGCTGGAGGTAACGGTGTTCAATGATTATGTTCAGCCCAACGAAGTGGTGGAGAGCGGCGATTTTGACGCCAACTATTTCCAGCATATTCCGTATCTTGACAGTTTCAATGAGGAAAAAGGCACACATCTGGTCAATGCCGGCGGAATCCACTACGAGCCCTTTGGAATCTACCCGGGAACCAAGAAGAGCCTGGACGAGCTTGCCGAGGGAGATACCATCGCGGTTCCCAATGACACGACCAACGAGGCGAGAGCGCTTCTGCTTCTTCAGGACAACGGCGTGATTACGTTAAAAGAAGGTGCGGGCCTGAATGCAACGGTAAATGATATCGAGGAGAATACCAAGAATGTCAAGATTGAAGAGCTGGAGGCCGCGCAGGTTTCCAGAGTGGTAGACGAGGTCGCTTTTGTAGTATTGAATGGCAATTATGCGTTAGAGGCAGGATATTCCGTGAAGTCGGACGCTATTGCCTACGAGCAGTCTGATTCTGAGGCGGCTAAGACTTATGTGAATGTCATTGCGGTAAAAGAAGGCAATGAAGAGAATGAAGCAATCCAGGCGCTTGTGAAGGTACTGAAGTCCGATGATATCAAGAAATTCATCGACGAGAAATATGACGGGGCTGTGATTGCGTTCGAGGAGTAGTCTGCATGGCAAATGTCTGATTCTGTATGAGACCCGCCGGGAAATGCTGTTTCCGGGCGGGTTCTTGTTTTAAATTTTATCTCCATCTTTCGTTTGGAACCGTCGGAATCATCAGTTAACTTTTCTGGCGGTTTAGAATCAATGTCACGATGCCGCACAGGAGACCGCCGATGGGATAGACAATCCAGCAGATCTCCCACAGGTGGAATACGAGGCCGGCAACCAGGAAGATCATGGTGGCAAAAAGCATGATGCATCCGCACCAGACAGCGATGGGACCGTTTTTGGCGCTGGCATTGGGAGAATTCTCTCTATTGTAGGCTTCAATGTCATACTCCTGTTTGTGCATGCCGGTGTAAGTAAGGAGTGATACGGCAGCAGTCACGAAGAGCAGAAAGATGCCATAGTAGAAATCGTCTGTCATGTTGTCGGGAAGAGGCAGAGTATCGCCGTTCATCCCTATGAGCATTCCGATCAGGATCAGTCCGATGCCTGTTGCGATCCTTGCCGGGAAATGATTATCAAAGTCGTCCCTTTCTTCCTGAGAATAGAAGTCCTGGATTACAGGATGCTTCTTGCGGTAATTGGAATCTGTCATACCCTGAACGATCAGAATCAGGACGGCGACGATGACGATCATCATGAACAGCGTGTTAAGGACATCTTCGTGGAATATGCCAAAGCCGGTCATCAGCTCATAGAATGCAAGTGCAAAAATCAGAAGAGCGATACCGCAAGTGATCCATTTTCTGAAATCCTTCATATGTTCCCGGTGAATAAGATTGTTCTCTACCTCTGATTCACTCGCTTCTTTTCTTAATAAGGTATCCAGGCTGCAGTCGAACAGGTCGCATAGCTGCAGTAATTTGTCCATCTCGGCATAGGAGGCGCCGGCCTCCCATTTGGAAATGGTCTGGCGGGATACGTCCAGTTGTTCGGCAAGCTGCTCCTGGGTGACATTATTTCGTTTCCTATAGTATTGTAGATTTTCTCCAAATAGACTCATTATTCTTACCCTTTCTTTTTGTATTTCCTTTACGCGTCTCAGGTTGGGTTTATCTTATAATATTTTCGATGTAAAATCTATAAATTTCATGTTGCATTTGAAGAAATCCATGTAAACTTTCGGTTGCATGCCCCAGGATATGCGGTTTCCACTGCTGTTTGCGAGGCAGTGGACTGTAACGTTACTGTTCAGATCCGGGAAAGGCTTTGCATCCGGCAAGAGTATTTAGTATAATGAAATTGACACATAGAAGACGCATGGCAAGGAGGGTGAGAATATATGGCGGAAAAAGAAATGATGCAGAGAAATATTGAGGATGGAGGAATTAATCTGACAGAACTGGACAGGATAAAGGAGTAATCAGCGATGGAAGTACAGTATAGAGCATTGACGGAAGAAGAGATCTGCCTGGAGCTGTTCGGGCAGTTCATCCGCCGGCAGGAGGTTTCTAAGTGTTGGAGGAGGGAGCAGGGAGCATGGGTTGTGAAGGACGCTCCTTTCATTGACGATTGGTCAGAAGAGGATTATCAGTTTCTGGTCCGGTGCCTTAAGAATACGGTAAGGACGGGCGGATTGGTATACGCTGCTTTTTGCGGCGGTGTGTTGAAAGGGTTTGCTTCTGTCGAGCCGGAGTTGTTCGGAAGTGAGGGACAATATCTTGACCTGACAAGCCTTCATGTGTCCGGGGATATGCGGGGAAGAGGGATTGGACGGGAATTGTTCCTTGCGGCATGCCGGTGGGCGAGAGGGCATGGAGCCCGTAAGCTGTATATATCAGGACATTCCGCTGTTGAGACGCAGGCATTCTACAGCGCTATGGGGTGTGTGGAAGCAGAAGAATATAATCAAAGCCATGTGGAAGCAGAGCCTTTCGACTGTCAGTTAGAGTGCAGACTGTAGAAGGGGACAGAATCTGCCTGCATGAACAGGGCGTTCAGAAGAGATCATTCTTCTGAACGCCCTGTCGGCTATATATCTGAGATCTCACTGTGGAGCTGCTGCAGTGATTTCACATCGCCTCTGCCGTGTTCCCTGACGTAACGAATTCCTTTGGCGGTAACCCTTGCCGCCGCGATCGTTGTCATATAAGGAATCTTTGCTTTAATCGCGGCTTTGCGCAGATAACTGTCGTCATGGATGCTGTCTTTGCCTACCGGCGAATTGACAATCAGATCAATATCTCCGTTCGTGATCATATCCAGGATATTCGGGCGGCCTTCGTATAATTTCTTTACTTTTGCCGCTTCAATTCCGGCATCGTGGATCAGCTCATAGGTATTGCCGGTGGCCAGGATCTTGAAGCCGTCTTCTGCAAAGCTTTTCGCAACTTCAACGACTTCGGCCTTATCCTTGCGGTTCACGGAGATCAGTACCGTACCGCCGAGAGGCAGCTTGGACTGTGTAGCTTCCTGTGCCTTGTAGAAAGCTTCCCCGTAAGAAGGCGACAGCCCAAGGACTTCCCCGGTGGAACGCATCTCAGGCCCAAGGACCGGATCTACTTCCTGGAACATATTGAACGGGAAGACTGCCTCCTTCACGCCGTAATATGGGATATGCTGTTCCTTCAAATCCTGCACCGGAGACGGACGTCCGGTAAGCTCGGAGGTGATGATGTCCGTTGCCAGAGGTACCATGCGGATATTGCATACCTTGGATACCAGCGGTACGGTCCTGGATGCCCGCGGATTCGCCTCAAGAACATATACTTTTCCGTTTTCGATGGCATACTGCATGTTCATCAGGCCTTTGACATGCATCTCTTCAGCAATCTTGCGGGTGTATTCCTTGATGGTCTGTACATTTTCCGGGGAAATGTGTACGGACGGGATGATACATGCGGAATCTCCGGAGTGAACGCCTGCCAGCTCAATATGCTCCATGACTGCCGGTACAAATGCATGGCTTCCGTCGCTGATGGCATCGGCCTCGCATTCCAGGGCGTGGTTCAGGAAACGGTCGATCAGAATCGGCCGGTCGGGTGTTACGCCGACAGCGGCTTTCATATAGTCCGACATACTCTCGTCGTCGTATACGACTTCCATGCCGCGACCGCCAAGAACGTAGGACGGCCGCACCATGACCGGATAACCGATCTCATGGGCGATCGCAAGAGCTTCTTCTACGGTGGTGGCCATTCCGGATTCCGGCATAGGAATGCCTAATTTATCCATCATCTCACGGAACAGATCCCGGTCTTCTGCAAGGTCGATCACAGAGGGAGAAGTTCCGAGGATCTTGACACCGTTTTTCTCGAGATCTGAGGCAAGATTCAGAGGAGTCTGTCCGCCGAACTGTGCGATAACGCCCACGGGCTGTTCCTTTTTGTAAATGCTTAGCACATCTTCTAAGGTCAGCGGTTCGAAGTAAAGCTTATCGGAGGTGTCGTAATCTGTGGATACCGTCTCGGGGTTGCAGTTGACGATGATCGTCTCAAAGCCCAGTTTTTTAAGCGCCAGTGATGCGTGGACGCAGCAGTAATCGAATTCGATACCCTGCCCGATCCGGTTGGGGCCGCCGCCCAGGATCATGATCTTCGGCCGGTCGGTGCTGACAGGGTTCTTGTCCGCAGCGTTGTAGGTGGAATAATAATATGCACTGTCTGGAGTCCCGCTTACATGAACCCCCTCCCAGGCTTCCTCCACGCCCAGCTCGATACGGCGGCTGCGGATATCATCTTCCGGTATATCAAGAATCTGGCTTAAATACTTGTCTGAGAATCCGTTCTTCTTGGCAGAGATCAGCTTATCATCGGAAGGAAGACTTCCCCTTGAAGCAGCAAGTGCTTCTTCTTCCTCCACAAGCTCCTTCATCTGTTCAATAAAATACGTCTTCACCCTGGTGATATCAAAGATCTCCTCTACGGAGGCGCCCTTGCGGAGCGCTTCATACATGATAAAATGACGGTCGCTTGAAGGCGTGATCAGCATATGAAGAAGTTCTTCCCGGCTCTTCTCGTGATAGTCCCTGGCGAATCCCAGCCCGTAACGTCCGGTCTCCAGACTCCGGATCGCCTTCTGAAAAGCTTCTTTGTAAGTCTTTCCGATACTCATGACTTCGCCGACGGCGCGCATCTGTGTGCCAAGCTTGTCTTCGACTCCTTTAAATTTCTCAAAAGCCCAGCGGGCGAACTTAATCACTACATAATCACCGTCCGGGACGTATCTGTCCAGCGTACCGTATTTCCCGCAGGGGATATCCTTAAGCATCAGTCCCGAAGCAAGCATGGCGGATACCAGGGCGATCGGGAATCCGGTTGCTTTGGAAGCAAGCGCGGAAGATCTGGAGGTTCTTGGGTTGATCTCGATAACGACGATCCGGTCGGTCACGGGGTCATGGGCGAATTGAACATTGGTTCCTCCAATAACTTCTACCGATTCTACGATCTTGTAGGCCTGCCTCTGCAGCTCCTTCTGGCATTCTTCCGATATCGTAAGCATCGGGGCCGAGCAGAAGGAATCTCCGGTGTGTACCCCAAGCGGGTCGATATTCTCAATAAAGCATACGGTGATCATATTGTTGTCGGCATCCCGGACTACTTCCAGTTCCAGCTCTTCCCATCCAAGGATGGACTCTTCTACCAACACCTGGCCTACCAGACTGGCCTGCAGGCCTCTGGCACATACCGTTTTAAGTTCTTCCTTATTATATACAAGGCCTCCGCCGGCGCCGCCCATGGTGTAGGCTGGGCGAAGAACTACGGGGTAACCAAGGCTGTCTGCAATGTCAAGGGCTTCCTCAACACTGTAGGCAACTTCGCTTCTTGCCATCTCGATTCCAAGCGCATTCATAGATTTCTTGAATTCAATGCGGTCTTCGCCGCGCTCGATGGCATCTACCTGAACACCGATGACCTTGACATTGTATTTGTCGAGAATTCCTTCCCTGGCAAGCTCTGCACATAGATTCAGCCCGGATTGTCCTCCCAGATTCGGCAGGAGCGCGTCGGGCCGTTCTTTGGCGATGATCTGTTCCAGACGGCCGACGTTGAGAGGTTCGATGTAGGTGACATCTGCCATCTCCGGGTCGGTCATGATAGTAGCCGGATTGGAATTGACCAGCACAATCTCATAGCCGAGACTGCGAAGCGCCTTGCATGCCTGGGTTCCGGAATAATCAAATTCGCAGGCCTGTCCGATGATGATAGGGCCGGAACCGATGATGAGTACCTTATGAATGTCTGTTCTTTTTGGCATAGTTATCCTCCTCATATGACATAATGATGAAATATACTATAATTTCCTTGTTACATTATATAGGAGAATGGGGAAAAAGAAAAGTCAAAATTATATTACCTGTTATGCAACTTTTGAGTAATCAATAAACCAGTAAAACTGTTCCTGTTGGCGCAGGGGCGGTTTTACTTTATAACAGGTCAGAAATCCTGATAGCCAGACCATTGAAAATGTAAACAGGTATTTCATCATCGAAAGAAAATAAGTTTGAATCTTCTTCACCTTCAAAGATATAAGTCTGTACGGCTTTCTTCATTGGGTTCACTATCCAGTATTCTCGAACACCAGCGGTACGATATTTGAATAGTTTAACGGAATAATCCATCCGAGTGCTGTTAGGTGAAACGATTTCAATAATCCAATCTGGCGCACCCTTACATCCCTTTCTATCAATCTTGTTTGTATCGCAGACGATAGAGATATCTGGTTCTACCCAAATCTTATCGTTTGCATTCAGGTTAACTGCAAATGGTGAAGGATAAACCTTACAGTTACCATGTTCAGACTTAATATGACTGTGAATTGCAGCAGAAATTTCCATAACTAATTCTTGATGGAATGGATTCGGCGGGGCCATGGCATACAATTTTCCGTCAATCAATTCCGCGCGCTGTCCTTCTGGAAGATTCCAGTAGTCTTCTGATGTGTAAGTGCGTTCCTGTGGCATTGGCATGTTGTCACGTCCTTTCTAAAAAAGTTATTTCGCTAGATTAGGTGCAGAAGATATCTCACTAGCCCTTCTATTGTTTCTGTTGACATTTTATATAAACACGGCTATTCCTCATACTTTCCAACCACTTTCCCCATGCAGACAATATTATCATATTCAGAGATCATGATATTATCAGCATTCGGGTTCCGTGAAATGAGTTCTGTTTCTCCATATTCTTTGATGTAAGCATTATTGTTTATGATGAAAATCCCCACGTCTCCATGGTTTAATTCTACTTTCTGGGAGACAAGGACGATATCGCCGTCATTATAGTCCGGTTCCATAGAATTTCCGGATACCTTGATCGCATAATCCACTTTGCGGTTCTCCGGTGTATCTGGTATCGGCAGTTGGTCAATGCCTTCACTGCCGAGGATGAAGACTCCTGCCCCGGCTGATGCACTGTGGTGGTACTCTATGAACCGGGTGTTGTTCTCCGGACGGGGTTGGATATCTATGACAGTGGCTTGAGAAATTTTCGATTCTGCCATGCGCTCGGCTTCTTTATTAAGTACAAAGCTGATTATTTCTTTACCAATAGAGTCAAGGGTGCGGTATTTTTCTACTAAATCAATTTCATTTATATTAAGTTGTATGCTTCCATCTTCTTTATATCCATCATATCCAAAAGTTGTTAAAACGTCAGTTATACCATACTCTCCACACATGATAAGGAGTGCTCCCGGGGTAGGTTGGCTGTTCCCGTTTTCCCAACTGTAAATAGTTGATTCTGATGCTTTAAATCCTTTTTGAGTTAAAATGTCTGATATTTGTTTTACAGACATATTTGCTTTATTTCGACTCTTTTTTAAAATCATTCCAATATCTGACATTATCCAACACCTCCTTATAGTAAAATGATATCACAATATTTTTATGAGGTCAATAAAATTTCATAAGAATCTAATAAATACTACTGATACCATAAGAATATAATGAAAAGGAGGAACAATGAACAATGGGAACATTACAAAACTCTTACAGGAACGGTTGAATTCTCTTGGATACCATTGTGGTGTGGACGGAGATTATGGGAAAGCGCCATTCCATGAGACTTATGATACTATTTTTGCGTACCAGAAAGCAAAGGGGCTTGTACCGTAGAAAAGGCCCTAAAAGCGTATAAATAAATACACATTAAAGTGAACGGTTAGTGACACGTTAGTAACAAATATAACGGAAACATGCGGTTTTCTATCAGTGAATTTTAATCTCCTCTTAAGAAAATTTCGATTTGTTTAAGGAAATAAACATACTTTGGACACATTTGGCCTTTATACTAAGAGTCAGATAGTTGAAAGACAGATTCAACTATCTCCCCCCTCACAAAGTATTGCACCCAGGGGAATTGTTTTACCCCGGGTGCCGCACTTTACTCTCATTCCTTTTAGATAACTATAACAAACGGCAAGAACCCTACAAACCAGTGGAATGTAGGGTTCTTGTTGTATCCATATGTTACCTCCTGCAAATCAGCAATCATAACGGTCTGCTTTTTTGTTTGTTGCACATCCAGAGAGTTTATCAACGGCAAGGGAAGCGGTAGGCTGAAAGTAGATATCATTTCCTTTATTGCTCTCATACATAAAATCCTTTAATGGTTTACTGGTATATTTTGAAAAATCGCCGTATATAGCAAATCTCACACCATAGTTGATGAATTTCTGCAATATTTCTCCTGCCAGACAAGTACTCAAGACAAAGAAATCATTTACAATAGCTTCCTTGTTTACAGCAATATTTGTACAGCCCGTATCGTATTTTAATGTCATAATTAAGTCTAATGCCGACTGGACATCTGTAATCAGCAGTTCATCACTGCTCACAACTGCAACCTCTATATTATTTTTCTTTATAACTTCTGTTTTCATTTTTTACCTCCATTTTGAATCATTTTTACAACGGCTTTTGATTGCTGCTTATTCCCTTCATATAAACTGTCAATCAGATGGTCGACCATAAAATCAAAAGTTTCCATATGATTGTGTGGAAGAATATCCTTATTTTTGATATTCATAATTAAAGAGTAGATAACTGACATCGCCAAATCCGCATCAACCTTGAATTTTAAATAGGGCTGGCTTAAAAAAAGCTTTTGGCTCATACGATTAGAATCCTCGATTTTCTTTGCCTCTTCCTCTGATAACTTATTTATCAAAATTGTGAAATCCATACTGTCTGAATCGTACAAAAAATTGTTTTTATCATATTCCCGGTATATGAGCTTTAAAGCTTCTGCAACACCATATTTATCTTTGTGTTTTTCGATTACCCCCAGTGCTGCATTACAGATTTGTTCTTGCACGGAACACAGCACCTCACAAAAGAGAGCTTCTTTCGATTCAAAAAAAAGATAAAATGCCCCTTTTGAGATACCAACCTGCCTGCAAAGTTCATCGACACTTGTTTTCTTATAGCCATACTGTGTCCAGCTTTGCTTACAGGCTTCTTGCAAATTTCTTCTAATGTTTTCTTTTTCTCGTTCTGTAAAACTTCTTGCCATATAGTTTTCCTCCCCCTTATGTGACTTAAAATACTGTATTAGTCATATATATGATACACCCTATATCAGTAAACGTCAAGAAATATTTTCAAAATACGCTGTCGCCTGGAGCAGGAGATATTTACAGCAATCCATTTTTAGTGTATATTCATTAAGGAAGCGTAAGTTTACGGATTTTGATTTTTGGATGATTCAAGGACTGAGTTACGAAAGGAATATATACTATGTGGATTGCAGATCAATGGAAAGATTATGAGATCATAGATTGCAGCAAAGGCGAGAAATTGGAACGTTGGGGAGATTACATTCTGGTTCGCCCGGATCCCCAGGTTATATGGGATACGCCCAGGACCGACCGGGGCTGGAAGCACATGAACGGACACTATCACCGCAGTAAGAAGGGCGGAGGCGACTGGGAATTCTTCGATCTGCCCAGGCAGTGGCAGATCCGTTACCGTGACCTGACTTTTAACCTGAAGCCATTCAGCTTCAAGCATACCGGTCTGTTTCCGGAGCAGGCGGCAAACTGGGACTGGTTCTCAGGGAAGATACGGAGTGCCGGGCGTCCGGTCAAGGTATTGAATCTGTTTGCTTACACAGGGGGTGCGACTCTGTCGGCAGCGGCAGCCGGAGCCAGTGTCACCCATGTGGACGCTTCTAGGGGAATGGTTGCCTGGGCAAAGGAGAATGCTGTTTCTTCCGGTTTGTCTGACAAGCCTGTCCGTTGGCTGGTTGACGACTGTGTGAAGTTTGTAGAACGGGAGATCCGAAGAGGGAATCATTATGATGCCATTATCATGGACCCGCCTTCTTATGGACGGGGACCCAAAGGTGAGATATGGAAGATTGAGGATGCGATTCACCCGCTGATCCGACTGTGCGCCGGTCTTTTGTCGGATGCGCCGCTGTTTTTTCTGGTCAATTCTTACACGACCGGGCTTGCGCCAGCCGTGCTGACCTATATGATCAGCACAGAACTTAAGAAGTATCGCGGCACGGTTGTTTCACAGGAAGTAGGTCTGCCGGTCAGCCGTACCGGACTGAATCTTCCCTGCGGAGCTTCCGGGCGTTGGGAAGCTATTCTGTAAAATTCATCATATATTCATGCAAGGATCTTCGGGCTTCATCCATCTGTACCCGTGCCTTCGGATCAGAATAGGGGATTCGTCCGATCAACCGCGTCACATAGTCATGCTCACGGATGATGTCCCAGGATACCTTATAATTGATATCGAAGAAATAGGCCAGATAGGACAGCCAGTAATCCATTGCAGTCCTTCGTGTTGAGGAGAGAATAGATTCTTTCCGGCGAAATTGTTCCATGACCCTGGGGCTGACGGAAGTCTTTCCGACCTCTTCGGCGGATATCCCCAGTATTGTCTCGATGGTATCTTCCAGTTTTACCCGGCAGTTATCCAGTTTGTCGGCATCTCTGATAATACGGGCATGCATCAGCGTACGGCTGTCTTCGATCCCTTCCAGACGGAAATCACTGTGTTTTGCTATGGCTGTCCGTATGATATCATCCCATGTATCTGTCTTCACAAAATCACGGATCTTGCCGTCTTCGAATAATATCCGTACTCCAAAGGCTGCATGGTCCATGGTGGTTGGTTCGAAGCTGTCGAACCGTTTCAGCTGTTCGAATCTGCCGATATCATGCAGCAGGCCGATTAACTGTGCCAGTTCTGTATCTTCGGCAGAGAGCATCAGCCGTTCGGCGATCTGGCGGCTGTATTCCGTCACGCCGAAAGTGTGGACGATCTTCAGGCGTACCTTATCATCAGTCCTGTCGTAACCGTCCAGATAATGTTCAAATTCTTTTTTTGCATGCTGCAGATCCATCATAAGTTGTTCTCCTCTTAATCTTCTTTGACTATTTTCACGCAGTTCAGTATAATAATATTATGAAATATACTCTTTGGGGCCTGTTGTGCAGAGTCCCCGGGAGTACATGAAAACATGGGAGGTATCTATCTTGAATATGAATTTTAATCAGATTGCAATGATTCAAAAACTAAAAGGGTGTATGGAACATTTCCGCATGAACCATCCCAAATTTCCGCTGTTTCTCAATGCTGTATCTCAGGATGCTCTCAGAGAGGGAGCCGTTGTTGAGATTACCGTAACGACTCCGGAGGGCAAGAATTACTGTTCCAACTTAAAGCTTAAGCAGGAGGATCTGGAATTCATAGAATGTCTGAAAGCACTTCGGCAGAGCTGACACTTTATGCGACTTCTACGCCGTTTTTCGCACAGATATCCCGCAGGCAGCAGCGGTCACAGTAAGGTTTTGTCCTTGCGGTGCACACGTCTCTTCCGTGGTAAACCAGGCGGTGGCAGAAGTCGCTTCCTTCTTTTGGAGGAATAATCTTCCACAGTGCCATCTCCACTTTCTTTGGCTCTTTGATACCGTCTACAAGCCCCATGCGGTTTACCAGGCGGATACAGTGGGTATCTGTGACGATCGCCGGTTCTCCAAATACGTCGCCCATGATCAGATTCGCGCTTTTGCGCCCTACGCCCGGGAGCTTTAAGAGGGCGTTGAAATCCCTGGGGATTTTACCGTCATATTTTTCTTTCAGCATCTTCATGCATGCACTGATATCTCTTGCCTTGCTTTTGCCAAGCCCGCACGGACGGACGATCTTCTCTATATCCTCTACGTCCGCAGCCGCCAGTGCATCTACATCAGGATATTTCTCATACAATCCTTCTACAACGACATTCACTCTCGCATCCGTACACTGAGCCGCTAACCGTACGCTAACTAATAATTTCCATGCCTGATCATAATCCAGAGTACATCCCGCGTCAGGATATTCTTTTTTCAGGCGATCGATAATTTCCAGGGCTAATTTTTCTTTTGTCATATATTCCTCCTGTGTCATTTTAACTATAAAATCACAGTTGCCATACCACTCTTCTATAAGAATATACACTAAAAATGCTCCGGTGTAAATAAAGATATCACAACAAACCCCTTCATACCTTACGGAATGAAGGGGTTTGCCGTTTGTTATAGTTATCTAAAAGGAATGAGAGTAAAGTGCGGCATCGTCTTCTTACGATGCGTTACTTTATTGAGGGGGAGATAGTGAGTGTTAATCAACTATCTGAATCCTAGTATAAAAGAAAATTATGTCCAAAGTATGTTAAATCCATAAAAGAAAAAGAAAAATTCTTAAGAAGGACTTAAGAACTTTAATAAAAAAACTTAAATCGCGGACATAGATTGTTGTTTTAAATGCGCAGTCAATATATCAAAAAACTCACCAGATGGAGGCTTGGCGGGTAATGGTCTTAGAGCAATTTTCTGTAATAAAGTTTTGTCGCCTCTGTCCCAACATACCTTAATGACAGTGCGGATATCCCTTTCAACACTATAACGGGTCGTGCAGTAGTGTTCTGCAATCTGAGGATATAACAATTTGCTGACGGACAAGAGATAATCTTCATCTTTTAAACATAACTGAATGCCATAATTCAGATAACGATATCCACGATAAGTGGCACCTATACCAAGCGAACGCACCAAATATTCGATTTTCTGTTCTTCCATAGAAATATCCTCCCAGTCCTTACTGTTTGAGAAGCAAATACATGCTACATTTGTATTATAGCCGAAATAATCAGACAGAAATAAAATAAGACATAATCAGTAATTTTTCGACATATTAAGACATAATCAGACATTAACAGGAAAGTTCTTTCGGCAGTTTCCTGAGACGCAGCATAGTTTGCAGGCGGCCAGGCCGCAGCTGGCGGGGATATTTCATAATATCTTAAGAAATTCCCTAAATTGCTCTTAAAAAAATGCTGTTATTCTTGTATAGTATAAGGGAGGTGATAAAGATGGCAAAGATATTAGTATGTGATGATGACAAAGAGATCGTAGAAGCGATAGATATTTACCTGACTCAGGAAGGATATCAGGTGCTGAAGGCCTATGACGGCGAGGAAGCGGTGAAGGTGCTGAAGGCCCGGAAGGTGGATCTTCTGGTGATCGATGTTATGATGCCGAAGCTTGACGGGATCCGGGCTACGCTTAAGATCCGGGAAGAGAATAATATTCCGATCATTATTTTGTCGGCAAAATCAGAAGATGCGGATAAGATACTTGGCCTGAATGTAGGCGCGGATGATTATGTGACGAAGCCTTTCAATCCTCTTGAGCTGGTTGCAAGAGTCAAGTCCCAGCTGCGCAGGTATACCCAGCTTGGAAGTACGGTGGATGACAGGAATCAGGCCGTATATGAGGTGGGCGGACTTGCGATCAATGATGATCTGAAGGAAGTAACAGTAGACGGGGAGCCGGTGAAACTGACCCCGATAGAATATAATATCTTATTACTATTAATGAAGAATCAGGGGAAGGTCTTCTCTATTGACCAGATTTATGAGAATATTTGGAATGAAGATGCTATCGGTGTGGATAATACGGTGGCCGTGCATATCAGGCATATCCGCGAGAAGATAGAGATCAATCCCAAAGAGCCGAGATATCTGAAAGTAGTATGGGGCGTCGGATATAAGATAGAGAAGCTTTAGAAGGGAGTTTGTATGAACCAGCAATGGTATAAGTCTGCGCCGGCGAAAGGGATACTGATCATGGCGGCGCATGTTCTTGCGGTAGTGACCGCGGCGGGTCTTACAGGGATCTTGTATTCTCCGATGCTAAGGACCGAGGTGTTGGCAGGCAGGACGGCAGAAAAGTATGAAGATACGGTAAGCTTTGAATATGAGCTGAGATCTGTAAGTGCGAATGTGTTAAGCGGCATAGGAACGAAGAAGCTGTTAGAGGTGAACGGTGTCTGTGATACGGAGAGGATTGTTGATATTCAGGAATTCCAGGAGAATTTCAGGATATCAGATGAGAATATCAGCGGTCTGGCCTATTCTTTCGAAGAATTAAAAGCATGGGGTGAAGAATGGGAGAAAAGCGGTAAGGGCGAGTATCAGACCGGAAGCAATCTGGAAGATCATATCATCGTGTGCAAGAAGCCGGATAATACTTATCACTACTATTATTATAGTGAATTCAGGAAGCTGATCGATAACGGGGAACTGCGGTTTGTGATTGTGAATGACGATTCGGGAATTTCGGAGGATGATATTCTTTCGGATCTGAGAGAAGGGAGTTTCTATAAAACATCGGAGACGTCGTTTAAGGGCCTTCAGGATGCAGAGGGGAAGGTCGTGTATATTGATTGCTGGAGCTATGACGGGTACTGGTTTGAGGAGATGTACCCGCCGGTCGGGGCAAAGAGTATTATGGAATTAGCCAATGACAATCCCAGATGGAACGGCCGCTTAAGCGATGCTTACAGTATGCTTCATGATGTAATCGTTCGGTTCGGCAGTGAGATCTCAAGATATGAGAATATGGGAACCCTGTATCAGGAAGGAGATACGAACGCTGCATATCTGTATATAGACAGGGATACCAGGCAGGTGTATACCAACCGTAAGGAGTGGGGTGACTATGTACAGGCAGAGAAGAATATAGAAAAGCTTCGGAATATGGGCAAATACGTGATCGTCAGGCCGAAACTGGAAGATTTTGATTCGAATTTGGAAGATACGAATGCGCAAAGCTGGCGTGACTCGGTAAAATATTCAGGGGGAGCAGGGGAGGATTTCATCTTTGCGATTGGCGTAGACACAGCCTATCCGATTAAAGACAGCTTCTATACCGATGCCTGCCTGTATGAAAAATACGGATCGAATATTCGGGCTGTCGCGCTGCTTTTTGTGGTGATGACAATTCTGTTTGCCGGTATTATGATATGGCTTACGGTTGTTGCAGGAAGAGATGATAAGGATCAGGAGCTGCATCTGAATACATTTGACCATTGGAAGACAGAACCGGCGGCACTGCTCGTGGTGACGGCCTGGGTCATTCCGATGTATATCATGGGGATGAATATATCTTCGGTCCATGAAGTAACCGAAGTATCCCAGGAAACGGGTTATGGAGCTGTCAGTTATGTAAGGACTGATCTCGGCTTGTGGGCAGGGATTGCGGCGGCCTATACCTGCGGGATATTCCTGATCGGGTATCTGAGCCTGGTAAGGAGGATCAAGGCGAAGATATTGTGGAAAGACAGTGTGTTAAATCAGGTGTTTTTATTTACCAGGCAATTGCTGTTCCATATGCATATGGTCTGGAAAGCGGTTCTGATCTTCGGGGTATTTGTGGTGGTCCATTGGATGGGATTTATAATCGGACGTAATGGGTATGTGCTGTTTCTGATGCTGGTAATGGAGCTTTGTATCTTCGTATATATGGTAAAGCAGGCGATCGGAAGGCAGCAGATCGACAGGGGGGTTGAGAAGATCGCCGGAGGCGAGATAGATTATAAGATCCCTACAGACGGCATGGGAGAGGAGCAGAGAAGTATTGCGGAGAAGATCAATTCCATCGGTCAGGGATTGGATACGGCGCTTGCCGAGAGTGTCAAGAGCGAACGGCTTAAGACGGATCTGATTACCAATGTCTCCCATGATATTAAGACGCCGCTTACCTCTATTATTAACTATGTCAATCTGTTAAAGCAGGAGAACTTTGAAGATCCAAGACTCCAGAGATACATCGAAGTGCTGGACCAGAAATCTCAGAGGCTTAAGACGCTCACAGAGGATGTGGTAGAGGCGTCCAAAATAAGCTCGGGAAATATCACACTGGAATTTATGAATATCAACCTGGTAGAGATGATCCAGCAGACCAGCGGAGAATTCGAGGAGAAGTTCAAGGAGAAGAATCTGACAGAGATCATGACGCTTCCGGAGCATGAGGTGGTCATCTGCGTGGACGGAAGGCGCCTGTGGAGAGTCCTGGCAAATATCTATAACAATGCGGCAAAATATGCGATGGAAGGGACCAGGGTATATGCGGATCTCTATATTTCCGGAAATACTGTGATCTTCAGCCTGAAAAATGTGTCGGATCAGCCGCTGAATATATCGGCTGATGAGCTGACGGAACGCTTTATCCGGGGAGATATCTCACGAAGCACAGAAGGGAGCGGGCTGGGGCTTTCGATTGCCAAGACGCTGACGCAGATGCAGGGAGGCAGATTCGAATTGTACCTGGACGGTGATTTGTTTCGGGTTACGATTACATTTCCGCTTGCGCTTCGGTAGAAAAAACATTACAATAGTAATGCTATGAATGAATTAAGAGATTTATTACAGGATAATCTGAATATAGAATTCAGGTCGGCGGTGCTCAGCAGCCCAAGGAAAAAGGATGGGCCTTCCAAAGTGAAGGTTCGTCCGCTGCTTAAGAAGCAGCGGTTAATGTTTCAGATTGAGACATTTCAGAATTGCCAGGTATTCCATCAGAATGTGGATGCTAGGGAAGCATGTGTCCTGCTGGAAGAATATATGGAGAATATGCGGCAGATGCAGATGGAGACAGCCAAAGTGACGTATACGGTCCTGATCAGCAAAAAGGGCAAGGTAACGGTGAAAAAAAAGGCAAGGAAAGACACGGGAAAGGATGTCGATATGAGCCATAACCGGAAGAAGAGATATATCCTTGAAGAAGGAGTGCCGGTGCCGTTCCTTCAGGATTTGGGAGTCATGACAAAAGAAGGGAAGATTGTGCACTCAAGATTCGACAAATTTCGGCAGATTAACCGCTTTTTGGAATTTATTGAAGACATTTTACCGGAGCTAGACCGGGACAGAGAACTGACCATTCTGGATTTTGGGTGCGGGAAATCATACCTGACATTTGCCATGTACTATTATCTGCATGAATTGAAGGGTTATGATATCAGGATTGCAGGCCTGGACCTTAAGAAAGATGTGATTGCGCATTGCAATGAGCTTAGCCGAAAGTACGGGTATGAGAAACTTTTGTTTCAAGAAGGAGATATAGCCGGGTATTCAGATGTGGATCAGGTAGATATGGTGGTGACTCTTCATGCGTGTGATACGGCGACGGATTATGCGCTCAGTAAGGCTGTTTCCTGGAAGGCGAAGGTCATCCTGTCAGTGCCATGCTGCCAGCATGAGCTGAACGGGCAGATGGAGAATGAGATCTTAGAGCCGATATTCCAATATGGATTAATCAGGGAACGTATAGCGGCGCTTGTGACAGATGCCCTGCGCGCGCAGTATTTGGAACGGGAGGGTTATGCCGCGCAGATCCTTGAATTTATTGATATGGAACATACTCCGAAGAATATTCTGATCCGTGCTGTCAGGACAGGCAGGGCGGGGGAGAATGGGGAGGCAATCCGGCGGTGCGAGGAGCACCTTCATGTATCGCCGACCCTTGGGCGGCTGCTGGAAGGGGAGCTGTAGATGGATTTGAAGGCTGGGAAGAAGAAGTTAAGAGATGCGGGAATCCTGACCCTGATATTTGCTGCTGCGGTCATTGTCTTTAGTTTATATACAAACAAGGGCAACGATAATTTGACGGCGGATATGGGATCAGCGACATTCCCGCAGATTTCATTTGCATATAATGGATTCGTGGTTAATACCTTAAGCGGTTATGCAAAAGAGATGAATATACCGTCCATGCGCGATACCGTTACCCCGGTAGCCGGGCCGACTCTTTGGGGAACCATCCAGTCCTATGACAACAAGATCAAGGCTGCCCGGTTCATTGTGTATTCCCTGAATGGAGAGGAGAAGCTTAAGGAAGGAAAGCTTGAGCGGCAGGGTGAAGAGTTCACGGCAGATCTTGACGGTGTGGGAATGACAGAGGAGAGGGTCTTAGAGCTGATTCTGGATATGGATAAGGATCGGTCTGTACATTTTTACACAAGAATAGCGGACGCGTCGAATGTGAGTATGGCAGAGAGTCTGGATTATATACGGAATTTTCATGAGAAAGCCATGGGCAAGGTAGAGGGCGCCGGCGTAGGTGCGGCGATTGAACCGGACGGGACGATGGATAATACGAATTTCCAGCATGTTACGATCCATTCTGATTATGACCATGTGTCCTGGGGCAGGCTGGAACCGATGATCGAGAAAGGGGAACGCTGGAATATCAAGGAGATGAGCAGCAATTCTGTCTCTGTACAGTTGGAATACCGGGTGCGGTGCAAAGGAGAGGAGAATGAATCGGATGTGTATCAGGTTCAGGAATTTTTCCGTGTGAATCATATTCCGGAGGCGCAGAAGACGTATCTGCTGGATTATGACCGGACGATGGATCAGATATTCGATGCATCCAGGCATGTGCTGAACGAGCAGGGTATCGTGCTTGGTATTGTCCCGCAGAATGTGGATTATATGGTCAATAAAGAGGGGACGGCAGTGTCTTTTGTGGCGGCGAACGAGCTTTGGAATTATAACAGGGAGGAGGACGAAGTATCGCAGGTATTCAGCTTTGCTGATGTGGAGAATACGGATGTGCGTAATATGGGTTCCGATTACCGGATCAAGCTTCTTAAGATGGATGAAAAAGGGAATACGACCTTTGCCGTGTGCGGATATATGAGCCGGGGCGTCCATGAAGGGGAAGTAGGAGTGGCGGTCTATTACTACGACATAGAAAAGAATTCGGTGGAAGAAAAAGTATTTATTGCCAGCAGCCGGTCTTACGGAAATGCAGTCATGGAATTAAGCAATATGGTTTATTACAGTCTTGACAGGAATATGCTGTATGTAATGTTGGAGGGTACCCTGTATGAAGTTGATATAAAGTGGGGGATAACAAAGAACCTGGTGGAAGGGCTTGATCATACCCAATATATCGTGTCGAAGGACGAGAGCCTTGCGGCCTGGCAGGACGGCGGAGAGCAAAACACACCGGAACGGGTCGTGATCATGGATTTTGAGACGGGCGATGAGCGGACCGTAAAATGTGAAGAAGGAGAATACGTCCGCCCTCTGGGATTTGTTAAGAGTGATTTTGTGTATGGAGTTGCCAGAAAGGAAGATACAGGCAGAACGCTCTCGGGCGAGACGGCGGTATCCATGTATAAAGTCGAGATTGTGAACAGTAAGAATAAGGTGGTCAAATCTTATCAGGTGGATGGAATCTATATACAGGATGCGGTTTTTGATGAGAATATGATAACATTGAACCGTGTAACGAAGGACGGAAAAACCTATACGGGCACATCACCGGATTATATTACGAATAACGAAGAAAAGGAGAAGAGCAATATCTACACAGAAGTTTACGCCACGGATCTGAAAGAGACACAGGTCAGGATTACCTTTGAGGAAGGAATCGGGGACAGAGAACCAAAGATACTGAAGCCCAAGCAGATTGTGGCAGACGATCCAAGGACTGTAAGTTTTGATGAGGAAGGGACTTCGGACAGATATTATGCATATGGTTATGGAGAACTTCGCGGAATCTATGATAAGGCCGGAGATGCGATCCGTACGGCGAATGAATATCATGGTATTGTTGTGGATGGCAGGCAGGCTTATATCTGGGTGCGGGGGACCAGGAGGCAGCAGCATGAGGTTGTCGGAAAGGATAGTGAGATCCAGACGATGACGGACAGGCTCAGGAAGAAAGATGCCCCAATGGATATTGTGAAGGAATTGAACGGCGGCAGATGCCTGGATCTGTCCGGTTGTACGGCGGAAGAGCTATTGTATCTTCTTGACCAGAATATTCCGGTTATCGGCATGCTGGATACCCAGAATGCGGTGATACTGACCGGATATTATGAGAGCAGTGTGAGTTATATCAATGTAGAAGGCGGTGAACGGCTTGTCGCACCGCTTGATCAGATTGACCAGATGACCGCCCCAAGCGGCAATATCTATATTGGGTAAAAGAGATATGGACGAAGAACAGGACTGTCAGAAAAAGTGATTCTGACAGTCCTATTATATACACTGTTACTGTGAAATATATTACTGCTTAACCGGAAGAAATACGATGTTCTTATATTTTTTCAGTGCAGAATACAGGATCAGTCCGAGTACGCCGCAGGATAATATTTCTCCGATCCCTACAGTGAACATCATGAGAGGAATCGGAAGGGCTACGCCGTAACCAAAACGCAGTACAAAAGGTACGATGAGCGTATTGGCAATGACAGGCGGAAGAGGCGCAAAGAGCGGACGGTCCTTGAATAACCGATATGTAAAGAACGCACCAAGTAAAGTGGCAATGCTTCCGAACATGATATCAGGAAGTATTGCACCGCCTAAGATATTGCCAATGAGGCATCCGATAAATAATCCGGGAACGGCGGCTGGTGTGAATACCGGGAGAATGGTAAGTGCCTCGGCAATCCTTACCTGGATCTCTCCAAAGGAAAATGGTGCAAATACATAAGTGAGCACCACATAGACGGCAGCGATCATGGCTGCCTGGCTTAGAAAAGCTGTGTTTGGTTTTTTCATGTTATCTCTCCTTAGTTTTGTTTTACGTGTGGATGGTTTCGAACACACGCGTCTTACGACGTTTGTCAGTATAGCATGAGAGAAGGGAAAAATCAACCTCCGCCTTTAAAAACTATGTGCAGTATGTTATAATGGGTTACAGTTCACGGTCTGACCGACCGCGGAATAATCAATAAAGGAGTAAAAAATATGGATTTGATGACCATCAAGGAGTTATACAAGAACAAAGACAATTATCTCGACCAGAAGATCACGGTAGGAGGCTGGGTGCGCAGTATCCGGGATTCCAAGACCTTTGGGTTTATCGTGCTGAATGACGGGACATTTTTCGAACCGCTGCAGATCGTATACCATGATAAGATGGAGAATTTTGCCGAGATCTCCAGGCTGAACGTGGGTGCGGCAGTGATCGTAACAGGAACGCTTGTTGCCACCCCGCAGGCAAAGCAGCCTTTTGAGATTCAGGCGGATACCGTGGAAGTGGAAGGAGCATCTGCGCCGGATTATCCCCTGCAGAAGAAGAGGCACAGCTTCGAATATCTGAGGACGATTTCACACTTGAGGCCAAGGACGAATACCTTTCAGGCAGTATTCAGAGTCCGTTCTCTGACAGCGTATGCGATTCATAAGTTCTTCCAGGAGAGAGGGTTTGTGTATGTGCATACGCCGCTGATCACGGGAAGTGACTGTGAGGGTGCAGGAGAGATGTTCAGGGTGACGACTCTTGATATGGAGAATCTGCCCAGGACGGAAGACGGCCAGGTGGATTACGGCCAGGACTTCTTTGGGAAGGAGACAAGCCTTACGGTGAGCGGCCAGCTGAACGGGGAGACATATGCCCAGGCGTTCCGCAATATCTATACCTTCGGGCCTACCTTCCGCGCGGAGAATTCCAACACTACAAGACATGCGGCGGAATTCTGGATGATCGAACCAGAGATGGCGTTTGCAGATCTCACTGATAACATGATGCTGGCAGAGGCCATGCTGAAATATGTCATCCGTTATGTGATGGAGGAAGCGCCGGAAGAGATGAAGTTCTTTAATTCTTTCGTAGATAAGGGACTGCTTGAGAGGCTTACGAATGTGGTATCTTCTGATTTTGCGAGGGTGACGTACACAGAGGCGATTGAGATTCTTGAGAAGAACAATGACAGGTTCGAGTACAAGGTTTCCTGGGGATCAGATCTTCAGACAGAGCACGAGCGCTATCTGACGGAAGAAGTATATAAGCGTCCGGTATTTGTGACGGATTACCCAAAGGAGATCAAGGCGTTCTATATGAAGCAGAATGAAGACGGCAGGACCGTGGCGGCGGTGGACTGCCTGGTACCTGGGATCGGAGAGATCATCGGCGGAAGCCAGAGGGAAGACGATTATGATAAGCTGTTGTCAAGGATGAAGGAGATGGGGCTTAAGGAAGAAGATTACAAGTTCTATCTGGATCTTCGCCGGTATGGTTCTACCAGACATTCCGGATTTGGCCTTGGCTTTGAGAGATGCGTGATGTACCTGACCGGGATGAGCAATATCCGTGACGTGATCCCGTTCCCGAGAACCGTGAATAATTGTGAGCTGTAGGATAAGAGTTATATGAATATTTTAGTTGTAGATGATGAAAGAGAAATTGCGGATGTGATAGAGCTGTACCTGCAGAATGATCAGTACAGTGTGTTCAAATTCTATTCGGGAGAGGACGCGCTTAAATGTATCAGGAACAAGAAGATCGATCTGGCGATCCTGGATATCATGCTCCCGGATATCGATGGTTTTCAGTTGTTGAAGATGATCCGCGAGAAATATACATTTCCGGTTATTATGCTGACGGCCAAGACGGAATACATGGACAAGATTACAGGGCTTACGCTGGGGGCAGACGACTATATCCCCAAGCCCTTTAATCCGCTTGAACTGGTTGCCAGAGTGAAGGCGCAGATCCGCAGATACACGCAGTATAATGACGGCGTGAAAGAAGAAGGAGATATTATAGACTTTGGCGGACTTCAGTTGAACCGCACTTCCCATGAGTGCGTCTATAACGAGGTGCCGCTTACGCTTACGCCGATAGAATTCGATATCCTCTGGCTCTTGTGCGAGAACCGCGGCAAGGTGATCAGTTCAGAGGAATTATTTGAAAAAGTATGGAACGAGAAGTATTATAAGAACAGTAACAATACGGTGATGGTGCATATACGGCATCTTCGGGAGAAGATGAGCGGACCCACCGGCAAGTCAGATTTTATCAAGACGGTATGGGGAGTAGGTTATAAGATTGAAGAATAACTATCGTAAGTTAAAATTCAGTATACTGCTTCAGACCGTCCTGGTTACTGCGCTCACGGTCCTGGTCGGCGGTTTTATCCTTAACTATGTGATTGACGGCATATATAACGACAGCTTTGCAGAGATGTTCGTGGAATTCCTGATGTCTCTGAACGTGAAAGAGAAGACGGCGATCAGCCTGTACTGGAAACTGATCGGGGATAACAAGACATTCTTTATTATTGTCGGGTTTTTGCTTCTTTTTGCGTTGTTTTATTATGTGGCGCTGTCGAAGATGATGAAGTATGTAGATCAGATCGGGGACGGGATTGAGAATATTGTGGCGGAATCTACGGATCCGATTCATCTGATCACAGAGTTAAAGCCGATCGAGATCCGGTTGAATGAGATTAAGGCGACGTTAAAACGGCAGGAGCTGGAGGCGGAAGAAGGTGAGAAGAAGAAGAGCGACCTGGTGCTCTTTCTGGCACATGACCTGAAGACGCCGCTGACTTCCATCGTTGCTTACCTGAGTATGCTGGACAGTCATGGGGAGATGCCAGAAGAAGACAGGATCAAATATATACACATTGCATTGGAGAAGTCGATCCGCCTTGGGGAACTGATTAATGAATTTTTTGATATTACCCGCTATAATTTCCAGGATATTGAACTGGAGGAGATAGAGATCAACTTGTCTTTTATGCTGGAGCAGCTGGCGGATGAATTGTATGGAGTCCTGCAGGAGAAGCATCTGGCCTGTGAGGTGGATGTGGAAGAGAATCTGGTGGTATACGGTGATCCGGATAAGCTGGCGAGAGTATTTGACAACATATTAAGAAATGCGATCGCGTATTGTTATGAGGATACGAAGATTCGGATAGAGGCACGTATGAAGGATAAGGATGTTGAGATCATCTTTATCAATCAGGGGGATAAGATACCGGGAACGATGCTCCAGACAATTTTCGAGAAGTTTTATCGTGTAGACGGTTCTCGTTCCAGCGGAACCGGGGGCGCAGGCCTGGGACTTGCAATTGCAAAAGAGATTGTAGAACTACATGGCGGCAGGATCCGTGCAAAGAGCGATGACATCAGGACACAGTTCATCGTGGAGCTGCCGTCGAAGACGGAGAAGGAAGAAGGGACAGCAGATGAAGTTCATACATATCGCAGACGTGCATTTGGGGGCAAAGCCGGACGCAGGAAGCGCATACAGCGCAAAGAGGGCAAAGGAGATCTGGAACAGCCTGGAGGGCATAATCCGAATCTGTAATGAGCAGAAAGCAGAGCTTTTGCTGATTGCAGGGGATCTGTTTCACAGACAGCCGCTCCTCAGAGAATTGAAGGAAGTGAACAGTCTTTTTGAGACGCTTTTGAATACACAAGTGGTCTTAAGCGCCGGAAACCATGATTATCTGAAGAAAGATTCTTATTATCGTACCTTCAAATGGGCCGGGAACGTGCATATGATCCTGAGCGGGGATATATCCTGCGTGGAGCTTCCCGGGCTGTCAGCAGCCGTGTATGGACTGAGTTATCATGCAAAAGAGATCGGGGAATGTAAGTTTGATTGTGCAGTGCCAGAAGGAAGGCAGAAGTATGAGATCCTGCTTGCCCATGGCGGTGATGAGAAGCATATCCCCATACAGAAGGAGAAGCTGTGCGGCCTGGGTTATGATTATGTGGCGCTTGGACATATCCATAAGCCGCAGATCCTGACCGGGGGCAGATGGAGCCCGCCAGAGAACAAAGATGCTGCCGGATCGGCAGATATCACACGGAGCGGGCAGTGTGCAGGCGGCGCAGGGGATGCAGGAAGCGTGTATGAAAGCCGTATGGCGTATTCCGGTGCATTAGAGCCGATTGACAAGAATGATACGGGAAAGCATGGATGTATGATGGGGGAACTCACTGATGAAGGATGCAGGCTTTGGTTTATTCCCTGCGCGGCAAGAGAGTATGTGAACCTGGAAGTCACGGCAGAAAAGAAGATGACGAGCCATGCGCTTAAAAATCAGATCAGAGGCAGAATCCGGGAGATGGGAATACAGAATATATACCGGGTAACAGTGAGAGGATTCCATGATCCAGATATTTTGTTTGACTTTGAGGATATGGATCCTTACGGCAATATTACGGACCTGGTGGATGAGACCAAACCGGCCTATGATTTTCCCCGGCTTCTTGCGCAGAACCCCGGAGACCTTCTGGGCAGATTTATTGAAAGCCTGATGGACTATGATGAAGACAGCGTAGAATATCTGGCGTTATGTGAAGGCGTGCAGGCAATGATGGAGACTAGAAAAAGTGTATGAGAATTCAGGAGTTGCAATTAAAGAATTTTGGAAAATTTTCGGACAGATGTATACGGACCGGGGACGGAATCAATATCCTCTACGGGGAGAATGAGTCCGGCAAGTCTACTCTCCATACCTTTATCAAAGGTATGCTGTATGGAATAGAGAGAGGGCGTGGGAGGGCATCCGTCTATGATACATTCAGTATCTATGAGCCCTGGGAGAATCCCAATTATTATTCCGGGGCATTGAGATTTGAGAGCGGAGGAAAGATATTTCGGATAGAGAGAAATTTTGACAGATATACGAAAGGGGCGAAGCTGACCTGTGAGGATGACGGGGAGCAGCTGTCGGTTGCAGACGGGGATCTGCTGATGCTGCTCGGCGGACTGGACGTCAAAGGCTATGAGAATACGGTCTCTGTCGGGCAGATGAAGATAGAGACCGGCCAGGCGCTTGCGGCGGAGTTTCAGAATTATGCGACGAATTATTATGCGACAGGGAATAACGAGATTGATCTTGCACGGACTATGGAACATCTGCGGGAGAGAAAGAAGGCCCTGGAGAGGGAAGTGAAGGATTCTCTGGTCAGAAAGCAGGAGAAGCGGGAGCGCATCGAGCAGGAGGCTTCCTATGTCTGGAGGGATATACATCATCTGGAAGAGGAGTGCGGCCGTATCGCGGAGGAACTTAAGCACCGGCAGGAGAAGGAGGCTTATGAGGAGACGGATATTGACGGGAATAAGCGGATCATGGATGAGCTGAGACCGGAGAAATGGAGGATTCACCCGGTTGAGCTGATCCTGTTTGCGGTGATCGTTATCCTGGCATTTGCGTTGATTGCAAGACCCTGGAATTATCTGGTATCTATTACGGTTTTTCTTGTCTGTGTGGTATATGTCTGGAACCGGATGAAAGTGGGCAAACAGCAGGAAAAGACGCTGCCTGAGATCATCCTGGAAGAGATTACACCCGAGGAAGAGAAGATTCCTCTGAAAAAACTGCGGTGGGAGCATGCACATGTAAAGGAAGAGCTGAAAGAGAAGCAGATCCAGTATGATAATTTGAAGGAACAGCTGGCGGAGTTAGATGAAGTCAGTGAGGACTATCGGGAATTCGACAAGAAGAGGATGGCAATCCGTCTGGCTATGGACCGGCTAAATGAGCTGTCGGCAGAATTGCAGGAACAGCTGGAGATGAAGCTTAACGGCGTGGCTTCTGAGATATTCGCGTCTGTCACGGGGGGCAGGTATACGAAGCTTCTGATCGAGGAGAAGCTGCATATGAGTGTTCTTGCGGACGGCAGAAGAATTCCGCTGGAGCAGTTAAGCCGCGGAACTGTGGAGCAGATTTACTTTGCCCTGCGTATGGCGGCTGGCGAGGTGCTCCATGAAGAAGAGTATCCGGTCATTTTGGATGATACATTTGTATATTATGATGACATGCGGCTCAGGAATACGCTTCGGTGGCTCGCAGAGCATAAGAAGCAGGTGATTATATTTACCTGCCAGAAACGGGAAGAACAGCTGTTAGACGAGATGGGAATCGCGTATCATGTGGAAGATGTCACATTAATGCATCGGATGGAGGAACATACGGTTTCTCGAGGATATTCATAGGGCGCGGAATAAAAGAGAGACAGTCATCAGACTGTCTCTCTTTGCTTTTTGTAGTTATTTACGAAATAATGGATCCGGTCTACCGGGTTTAAGATACTGCTGATGGATCCGTCGTGGTTCAGTGTATCGATCATGAGTGCGATATACTTGCTCATATCACAGTTGATATAGTAAGGCCTCTTAAGAAGTTCGGGCGTCTGATAGATCAGGTTGGTTGTAAGGACCGCATCCAGGATGCCGTCCTCATAGGCCTTGTCAAATTTCTCAAGACCATTCGTGAACAAGCCGAAGGTTGCGGCTGCAAAGATACGCTTTGCTTTGCGCTGTTTTAACTGGCGGGCGACGTCTAAGATACTGTCACCGGAGGAGATCATGTCATCCAGTATGATCACATCTTTGCCTTCTACGGAAGAGCCCAGGAATTCGTGTGCAACGATCGGGTTGCGGCCGTCTACGATCTTCGTATAATCCCGGCGCTTGTAGAACATTCCCATATCCAGGTTCAGTACATTGGCAAGATAAACGGCACGCCCGGTAGCGCCTTCGTCAGGGCTGATCGCCATCATGTGCTCACTGTCGATCTCAAGGTCGTCAAAGCGGCGGAGAAGCCCTTTGATAAACTGGTAAGTCGGCCGGACCGTCTCAAAGCCGTTCAGCGGAATTGCATTCTGTACCCTTGGATCATGTGCGTCAAAAGTAATGATATTATCGGCACCCATCCGCACCAGCTCCTGAAGGGCAAGTGCACAGTCCAGCGACTCGCGGCTGCTTCTTTTGTGCTGGCGGCTCTCATACAGGAACGGCATAATGACGTTGATACGCCTTGCCTTGCCGCCGATTGCAGCGATCACACGCTTCAGATTCTGGTAGTGGTCATCAGGAGACATATGATTCGTATGTCCGGTCAATGAGTAAGTCAAACTGTAATTGCAGACATCTACCATCAGATAGATATCCTTTCCCCGGACGGATTCGTTGATTATGCCTTTGGCTTCCCCGGAGCCAAAACGCGGCACCATTGCGTCAATCAGATAGGTGTCTCGTTCATAACCATTGTAAACAATCTCGTCCTTATAAACATGTCCTTCGTCTCTGCGCCATTTTACAATATAATCGTTTACTTTGCTGCCCATCTCTTTGCAGCCGTCAAGAGCGATAATCCCCAACGCTCCGATCGGTATGTTTTCAAGAATACGGTCATTGCGGCGTAGCATCATTCGTACCTCCCAGGTTTAGTAGTTTTTTCTGGATACGGATATCATCGCCCGTCAGACGGAGAATCGTATAATTACTGCTGATTCGGGAGAATGTCCGCTCCGAATAGATGGATTGTATATCTTCCAATGCGAGATTGGTTGATATAATGGTTGGTTTCTGCCGCAGAATCCGTTCGTTCAGACAGGTGAAGAGCTGCGATACGGTGAAGGAATTCGGAAGTTCCGTTCCAAGATCATCGATGATCAAAAGGTCGCAGTCATAGATATGGTCCTGTATGTCCGGATTCTGCTCCTGTTTTCTGCCAAACTTGCTCTGTGCAAATATATCAAATAATTGGGCGGCTGTAAAGTAGATAACCGAATACGAAGTATCAATCAGCTCTTTTGCAATACAATGTGACAGAAATGTCTTGCCGACCCCTGTATCTCCATAGAGTAAAATATTATGAAATTCCGTGGAAAAGGTATCTATAAAATTATGGCACACCTTTAATGCCGTCCGGAAGGCTTCCAGTGAAGAACGCCCGGTTTTTGGATCAATGTGGCCGCGGGAATAATAATCAAGCGAACAGGTGGAAAAGTTCTCCTTATCCAGGATATTTTCAAGATTGGACTGTTCGTAGAGGAGGCCGATCACTGCTTTTTTGAGGCAGTGGCACTGCTTGTCTCCAATATAACCGGTGTCGCGGCAGTCCGGGCAGGTATAATGTAATTCCAGATAATCCTCCGGCAGTCCGCGGGAAACCAACAGCTTATGCTTGCCGCGGATCAGGGAATGAAGTTCTTCCTTCAGGGAAGCAAGCGCAAGGTCATCGCCATCCAGGAGCTTTCTGGCCTGACGGACGCTCAAAGCGGAGATGGAGTGATCCAGTTCTTCAAGCTCCGGGATCAGGGAATATGCTTTCTCAAATCGTTCCCGGAGATGATATTCGTTATCCAGCCGCCGCTGTTCATATACATGTATGATCTGATCATACTGCGAATTGGTAAGTGCCATGGCAAGGTTGCTCTCCTTGTGGTAATTTACTGTTGAACCAGTTTACGCTCCAGCGAATCCATATCGTAGGAACGGCCGGTAAAATTGTTGAATTTGTTGCTTTTTATGTTGTCTGCCGGTTTTACGGTCAATTTCTTCCTGCGTTCTTTTTCCTTCTGGAAATCAGCGTCTAACATGTCGATATCCTTGCGGCAGCGGACATTCTTCTCCATCCACTTCTTAAGGATCGTGTCCGTATATTCAAAATTCGGCTGATGAATGGTATTCATCGTCCGGTTGCAGGCCTCAATGATAATATCCAGAGAGAACCCGTATTCGTCGTTCCATTTCTTAATATAGGCAGTCTCCGAAGCGGCGGGGGCACGTCCCTTAATCCCATACGCGTTCAGGATGGAATAGCAGTTCTTGTTGTAGAGGACGGTATTTGCTTTGGCGGCAGATACTGTCGTGAGCTTCTGCTCACACCAGGACAGTGCTACCTTCTGGATATAGTGCATGCTCTTGTGCCCGTTCTCGACACAATATTCGATCAGATATTCGATCAGTTCAGCCGACATATGCAGGGTATCGTAAAAATATGTAATAGTATCTATCTCTGCCGATGAAAGAGTCTTGCCAAGGTATTGCTCCGCAACAAAGAGCAGTTCCTTGAACTCCTTACGTTCCCGGTACTGCTGGATGTTCGGTACGGATGCAGGCGGCGCTGCGGCCTCGGGCGTTGTCATGGCCTCTGGTAAAGGAGTGCTCATGGAAGGACTCTCGGGCTCCGGATGCTCATGGTAATCTACGAGGTTCTTGCTTTTCCAGTATTTTAACGCACGGCGGACATCCTTCTCCGTACACTCAAGGATGTCTGCCATCTCAGAAACCGATAAAACTCCGTCCGGCCTGTTTAAGTGGCGCAAAAGAAGAAGATAGACTTTCACGTATTCGCCGTTCGCCAGGGGCATATAGCGATCTATAAATTCATTCTCAAGCACGGTGGTATTGCTCTGTGCCTGGTTAGTCAAGGTTAATTTTGTCATAATGTCTATGCCGGACCTCCTTTACCTGTTCATTTCTCGTAGAGATATTATAGCACCAGAAGGTCTGGCAAAAAAGAAATTTTTGAGTCAAAATTCATGTTTTTTGTGGATAAAAATCTGTGGAAAATGTGGATAACTAACGGTTTAAAAGTTCTTCCCCAATATTCACAACGTCTCCGGCTCCCATAGTTATCAACAAGTCACCTTTTTGACAGTTCTCTGTACAGAAATCTTCGATCTCCCGGAAAGATGGGAAATAATAAGCATCGCATCCTTTGGCCTTTAGAGCCGATACAAGATCCTTAGAAGAGATCCCCAGAGTGTCCGTCTCCCGAGCGGCATAGATGTCGGCAAGGATCACATGGTCCGTGCCCGCAAGAGCGTCGGCAAACTCCGAAAACAGCGCTTTTGTCCGGGTATAAGTATGAGGCTGGAAGATACACCAGATCTCCCGGTGAGGATAATTGTAAGCTGCCGATAAGGAAGCTTTGATCTCCGTCGGGTGATGTGCATAATCATCGATAATGGTAACGCCGTTTACCGTACCTTTGTATTCGAACCGCCGGTCGGTTCCGCAGAATTCCTTAAGTCCCGCCTGAATTGCGGCAAGGGGAACGTCCAGAAGCTCTGCGGCTGCGATCGCGGCCAGTGCGTTGGACACATTGTGGTCCCCGTTGACTGAGAGAGAGATCCGGTCAATACATGCTCCGTCTTTTAGCAGATCAAAGGATGCCTCTCCCACCTCATTATGGGAGATGTTTGCAGCGCTGTAATGAAAGGACGGATCATTCCCGTAAGTGATGATCCGGCAGTTCAGTCCGTCCGTAATACCGGCAGTATCCGGAATCTCTCCGTTGATGATCAATGCTCCGTCTTCGGGAAGAAGTGCGGCGAATCTTTGAAACGAATGGCGGATGTCATCAAGATCCTTAAAGAAGTCCAGATGGTCCGCGTCGATATTCAGAATGATACTGATCTTAGGAAAAAAGTTGAGGAAGCTGTTGGTGTACTCGCAGGCCTCCGTGACAAATACCTCCGATCCTCCGACCCTGATGTTGCCGCCGATGGCCTTTAAGATGCCGCCTACGGAGATCGTCGGATCCATCCTGCCTGCAAGCAGGATGTGTGACAGCATAGAGGTTGTTGTCGTCTTGCCGTGGGTACCGGATACTGCAATGGGAGTCTTATAATTGGCCATAAGCTGGCCGAGAAGTTCGGCACGGCTTAACATCGGGAGTCCCTGCCTTAATGCCTCCTGGTATTCCGGATTATCCTCATGGATTGCTGCCGTGTATATTATGACGTCAATCCCGGGAATGATATTGGAAGCCCTCTGGCCGCAGAATATAACTGCACCCGACTGCTCGAGACGGTGCGTCAGGGCGGATTCTTTGTTGTCGGATCCGGAGATTCGGAAACCTTCTTTCAGCAGAATCTCGGCAAGCCCGCTCATGCTGATGCCTCCGATACCGATAAAGTGTACGTGTACTGGCTGTTTAAAATTAATTTTATACATAAGATACCTTCCTCTGTCAAAAAATAACGGTCATAAAAATAGTATTCTATTCATATTATTATATACATATATGGGGAAAAAACCAAGTCAAAAATTTTTGTGATATTTTAATAAAATGTTTACAAAATATTCACTTTTTTTGTAAATATTGTTCACTATAAGGAAAAGATGTGGTATAATAAAAGCCAGACTACTGAGAAGGGGTGATGACATGAGGAAAAAAGAGATGATAGCGATGCTGCTGGCAGGAGGCCAGGGGAGCAGAT